>ERZ1740060.236-NODE-236-length-42322-cov-23.235739_pt1 | contig 42322 bp, 36 predicted proteins | sample MGYA00581743_ERZ1740060 | MGnify/ENA primary metagenome ERZ1740060 (study PRJEB43018, sample SAMN04849235) | marine metagenome | isolation source: floating plastic debris | place: Pacific Ocean | collected 2008-08-27 | study: EMG produced TPA metagenomics...
CTCTGGACATGGCATCGCAAATTACCCTGGTTCATCTCCTAATTATGCAACGCCGGGCATCTTTGAGAGCGATCGCTACTTTGACGTCTTGGTGGAATATGCCAAGGCCACCCCTGACGACATTTTGATCCAAATTACAGTCGTCAACCGTGGCCCGGCAGCTAAACCACTGACAGTGCTACCGACCCTATGGTTTCGCAATACCTGGAGCTGGGCAGAAAACAGCCCAAAACCCCAGATCAAACTGGCCGATCGGCAAGCCGATTTCAGCACCTTGGCCGCCAGCCATCCTGATTTTGGCCCGCACTATCTCTATTGCCAGCACATCACCGCTGACGGCGATAACTCTATCCTCTTCACCGAAAATGAGACGAACAATCAGGCGCTCGTCGGTGCAGACAACACCACGCCCTATGTTAAGGATGCCTTCCACCGCTACGTCATCGCCGGTGATACTGCAGCCGTCAATCCTGAGGCGATCGGCACAAAGGCTGCCGCCCATTACCACTTGACCATTGAACCGGGTGAAACGCAGCAGCTGCGGCTGCGGCTCAGCGATGCCGCGCAGCTAGAGCAACCTTTTGGCGATTTTGCGGCGGCGCTGCACCAGCGGCAGCAAGAAGCCGACGACTTTTATCAGACGGTGACCCCGTTTGCGATGCCGGAGGCCGAACGCGCCTTGCAGCGCCAAGCCTTCGCTGGTTTGATGTGGAGCAAACAGTTTTACGCCTTTGATGTCGATCTCTGGCAACAGGGCGACCCCACCATGCCGCCACCGCCGGCCCATCGCCAACCCGGTCGCAACCGCCATTGGCGCCATCTCGATGCCTGCGACATCATCTCGATGCCCGACAAGTGGGAATATCCCTGGTTTGCTGCCTGGGATACAGCGTTTCACTGTATTCCGATCTCCGCGATCGATCCTGACTTTGCCAAATATCAGCTCGATATCATGACGCGGGAATGGTACATGCATCCCAATGGTCAAATTCCAGCCTATGAGTGGGCCTTTGGCGATGTGAACCCGCCGGTTCATGCCTGGGCCACCTGGCGCGTCTACAAAATTGAGGAAAAGCTCAAGAGACAGGGCGATCGCCCTTTTTTAGAACGGGTATTTCAAAAGCTACTGCTGAATTTTACCTGGTGGGTCAATCGCAAAGACGCGGGAGACAACAACGTCTTTGAGGGCGGCTTTCTCGGTTTGGACAACATCGGCGTATTCGATCGCAGCTCTGATCTGCCCACTGGCGGCCACATCGAGCAGTCGGACGGCACCAGTTGGATGGCGATGTACTGCCTCAACATGCTCACCATTGCTTTAGAGCTGGCGATCGAAAACTCAGTGTACGAAGACATGGCCACGAAGTTCTTCGAGCACTTCATCTACATTGCCGATGCGATGAACCACATTGGCGAAGACCGCGCTCAGCTGTGGGATGACGATGATGGCTTTTTCTACGATGTGCTGTATTTTCCCAATGGCGATCGCCAGCGCCTAAAGGTGCGCTCTGTAGTGGGTCTGATTCCCCTCTTTGCCGTGGCCACCTTAGAGCCCGACCGGCTGGCGAAAGTGCCGAACTTTAAGCAGCGCATGGACTGGTTTATTGACAACCGGCCAGAGCTGAAGAAAAACGTCGCCTGTATGGAAACTGAAGGCATGGGGGCACGCCGCCTTTTAGCCCTCTGCTACGCCACGCTGGGTCGGGTCGAACCCCATGACAAACTCCGGCGGATTCTCACCAAGCTGCTCGACGAGTCCGAGTTTCTCAGCCCCTACGGGATTCGCGCGCTGTCTCGTTATCACGCCGAGCACCCTTACCACTTTCACGCGAATGGTGAAGACTTTTACGTGCATTACGAACCGGCAGAATCGAACAGTGGCCTGTTTGGCGGCAATTCCAACTGGCGCGGCCCAATCTGGTTTCCCACCAATTACTTGCTGATCGAATCACTGCAAAAGTTTCACCATTACCTCGGCGATGACTTCACCGTGGAATGTCCCACCGGCTCGGGGTAGCAGATGAATCTTTGGGAAGTCGCGGCAGAGCTATCGCAGCGGTTGACCAATATTTTCTTACCGGATGAGACGGGCGATCACCCCCTATACGGCGGGCTGCATCCCTTTCAGTCCAATCCGCATTGGCGTCACTACGTGCTGTTTTACGAATACTTCCATGGTGACAACGGTGCCGGTCTCGGGGCCAGCCATCAAACCGGCTGGACGGGCCTCGTCGCTAAGCTCATTCAGCAGTTGAGCCAATATCAACAGGGTGAATAAAGGCGTGAGCCAGTGGGCACAGCTCCGCCCAAGCACTGTCTCAGGCTTCTTCGGCCTCGATCTTCTCGCGCGTTTCGCCCCAGTAAGCACTGACGGTGATGACTTCCTCGTCACCCTGAATGGCCGATTTCCAACGGTAAATCGTCTTTTTGGGATTAACGCCCACCTCCAGCAGCTTGGCCCCCATGTAGTAAGTCATTGAATCGCGGGTCCGCTGCTTAAAAAATTCCGACTGGTTTTTAGGCACCGTGCGCGACAGGTGAGCTTGAGTATGTTTGGGTTTGGCCATGTCAGCAGTCGTTAATCGAATCTTCTTCTTTTATTAAACAAGTAATCGGGGGCGATCCGGCACCGCTCTGTTGAACGCCAGACAGGACGGCAATATTCGTCTGCCTCACGGCGGTGCTGAGCGGCGATCGCCGCCAGCTTGGCACTCAATCCCAGCTACCGCAGGTAGTAAAAGACTGCCTGCAGCCCCCCAATCAAAACACCCAAGGCACCACCGAGATTCACGATCGCCTGCAGCTCGTTGCGCACGATCCCCTGCACCGCGGTTTCTAACTCTTCAGGGTTGGTGGCACTGACCCGTTCAATAATCACCTGATCAATATCGAGAATCGGAATCACCTGCGCCACCAAGCTTTCCAAATCTTTTTCCAGATAGCGCTCTAAAATCAGCGCTAACTCTTCACTCACGGGGTCAAGGGAATCATTGATCACGCTAGAGTTGCGCAAGCGATTCAGCAGTTGGTTAGCCAGCATCTGCCAGTTGATGGTCGCACTGAGCCCCTGTAGCAGCTCTGGCCCCAAGGTTTGGATATAGCCGCGCACGGCTTCTCGAATCGTGGTGCGCAGTTCTCGCACGGTGGAGACTGGCAGACGCTGTAGAGTGAGCTGCTGCAGCATTTCTTGCAGTCGGGCATTGAGATTGAGCGCTTCTACTAATTCCGCAAGGCGTAGATTCGTGGTCTCCCGCTCATCCAGACAAAAGGTGCGCAAGCGAGTCAGAGCGTTCCGCACGCCAAACAGATTGGCCACTACCCAATAGGTGCCACTGGTTTTAGACCGAAAGATTTCGTCAATGACTTGAATGTTGCGATCGGTCAAAAAATCGACCAGCGTCCGGCGCAGGCGATCTGGCGGCAGCACGGAAATCAGCAGCCAGCTTGACAGTTGCTGGGCCTGATCGGGCGATAGCTGAAATTCCAGCAGCACCTGGTCAAAAATCTGATTAATCTGCGCTTCCAGAAAGTCTTCACGCCGCGCCCAAACCTTCAGCAATCGGGGCAGAGACGCGCCAAACACATCCTGCAAGACCTTACCGACAATTTCGGCGGTGCGCGCCTGGTTGCGAGACTGAATCTGATCCAGCGTCAGTTCTAATAGCCAGCGAATGGCCTGTTGAGTGCGCTCAGTCTGCAAGAGGCGACGCGCTAGATTTTCGAGTTCTGTAGGGGTCAGCAGTGACCCCATAATCGTGTCGGCAACGCGGCGGGCCAGCCGCGCCTGATTACTCGGAATCAACCCCGGCGTTAAAGGCAATCGGCGCTTAAACAGGTAGTAAGGCCGATAGGGTCGAAACAGCATCTTGATAGCCAGGTCATTGGTGAAATACCCAATCACACCGCCGACCAGAGGCGGGGCTAGCAGTAGCCAAATATCAGACCAGACCATTTAAGCAACCAGGGGCGATCGCACCGATACCAACGTGCCGAGCTATCATAACAAACCCACCGTCGCAGCGCTTGCCCCGTAAGGCGTATAAACCCCACCTCGCCCTTATTTGGTCATGACCAGGATGCCCATCAGCCCGGCCGCCACGGGGTAAAACGTGACGTCAGCAAAGCCAGCCGTTTGGGCCAGCTGCACCTGCTGTTGCCCGGTCGGAAACCGGTCAAGACTGGGACTAATGTAAGCGTATTCGGCAGTCAGGTCGAACCGCTGGGCGGCGGTGACCACCACGTTATCTAAATACCATTGTTGAAATTGCCGTAGCCACGCTGACGCCGGTCGGTGGAAGTCAAGCACTGCCGCCCGCCCACCCGGTTTGAGCACTCGCTGCAGCTCTCTCAGACCTTGAGGCACGTCGGTGAGGTTGCGCAAACCGTAGGCCATGGTGACCACGTCAAACTCAGCGTCATCGAAGGGTAACTGCAGCGCATCGCCTTCAATCCACTGTACGGGCGCCAACCCAATTTGCTGCGTCGCCTTTTGCTGGGCGATCGCCAGCTGCGCCGGCGCAAAGTCTAAGCCATATACCTGGCCGGTTTGGCCGAGGCGGCGGGCCAGTAGCAGCGCCAGATCACCACTGCCGCAGCAGACATCAAGCCCGATCTGCCCTGCCGCTGCCTGACTCCAATCGACGGCCATTTGCTTCCAAACCTGATGCAGACCGAAGCTCAGCTGCTGATTAAAGTCGTCATAAACTGGCGCAATGCGGTCGAACAGGCCCTGAATGTCATCAGCGGAGGGAGACGGTGTTTGAGTCACAGGTGGATTGCGCGTCGTGAGGTTCTACTCAGACTACGATAGCCCTGCGACGCGATTTACAGACAGGCCAGCGTTAATGCCACCTGTTGAGCCGTCATTTTGATAAAGTTTTGGCTGCGCTCTGAGAACACCTGAGGCGATGCCCACTGCAAAGAGACGATCGCAACCACCGCGCCGCGAAACCGGACGGGTGCAACACAGTGCGCCCCCATGCCGGCAGCCTCATAAGCCGCTTTGGTAGCCGCATCAGCGACCTTGGCACCATCCGTGCAGTACTTCAGCTCACGGCTGGCGATCGCCTCGCCCACTAGAGGATCTTGCTTAATCAAATCACTGCTGGCAGTACCGGCAATCCCCACATGGTCGGCCAAAACAGCTTGATCAACTAAATGTACAGCAACGCCTTGCGCCCCAATCACGCGCTGGGCCGCTGTGGCGATATCTGGCAAGGCCACCGTCACATCATCGGTAGATTGGGCAATCTCCGCCATTTTCATCACGACCCAATGCTGATTTTCTAGCAGGTCGATGGCTTCCCCACGCTGCTTCAACAAATCATAGGTATGGGCGGCCTGATCCACCACGTGCTTTAACTCGTCGGGGTCCCAGGGCTTCGTAATGTAGCGGTAGACCTGACCAGCATTGATCGCATCAACCAGATCTTCCACATCGGTAAAACCGGTCAAAATGATGCGTACCGTGTCAGGAAACTCAGGGACGGTCTTGCTCAAAAACTCAGTGCCCTTCATCTCTGGCATGCGCTGATCAGAAATGATGACCGCAACTTCGCCGTGCTCAGACAAGATCTCTAGGGCTTGTTGACCGCTCTCAGCTCTCAACACCGTAAAGTCGCGCCGAAACGTGCGATAAAGCAGATCGAGATTGTCAGGCTCGTCGTCAACAACCAGCATCTTAGCCTTGTTAACTTTGCGTGAATGAGATGCCACAGTCATGTTTGAAGTCTCCCAAAATTATGGCATTGCACTGTCCAGTGACATGTGCCACCTAACAATCAATTGCTCTTAAAAACTCGCTTTCAGAATACCCACACGATCGTTAAAGCAAACGATACTGACGGTTCGCATTAACATCACAATCGAGCCAGTCGCCACCGCTGCCCGATCGCTCAATACAGACCAGGGTACGTCAAATCAGGGACGGTCAAAAGCCTGGAGGCAGAAATGACCCGCCCGTTCTGCCCCCTTAGCGAGGGGCGAGAAACCGCGCCCTGCCGCCTGATATCACAGCCTCCCCGGCAAGCATGGCAAGATCCGACGGCATAGGGCGATCTGTATACCACATGCCCAAAATTGTCGGTTTAGCGCTACTGCTCTCAACATACAAGAATTCGGCAGGCAGAATACCCTGCGGGAAGGGCAAGGCCCTACGGAAATCGGAATTGAAAATCTGACCAGATGGTGATTTCAGTCCTCTGGAGTGACCTGATCGAACTGTGGCTTGCCATATCACAACTTCAGTCATCTGGAGGGGCTTGACCGAGCAGCGATTGACGCTCCGGCACTAAGACAGTGACCGCCTGACTCTTTCAGGCATCGCCGTCCCCACATTCCGCCAACCGGTCACGTGATCCCATGAAATGCTCACATCTGGCATTACGGCAGGCAAGCTGTCAGGCAAAACCTGGCCCCACTCAAAATCGCCCAACCGGTTTCCCGCTGAGCGACTGCTGCAGAGTGTATCGCCAGTTGAGAAGCGCGATGGCGACTGTAGAACAACAACCTAACATCCCACTAATAGACGCTCTAAGCCCAAGACGCTATGCCCCACCCGCAGGCTTGGCGGGCGTCCGGCGCGGCTAGTAACCGTGAGCGGTTGGTCGATTACTCGTGAGACTCAGCCCCCTTTGAGAATCGATCAAAGAAATGATGATTGCGCTTACGGTAACTTTCCGGAAACGGTAAATCCAGCGTTTGGTGAAAGTCTTCTTGAACTTTGAGCGTCAAAAGCCGCGAGGCCTGACGCACAATTTGCCCTAGCAAATGATCCCCAGTTTTCTGCACGATCCGCTTGGGTAAAGCCTGGATAAAGCGAGGAAAGCTCACCCACACCTTCAAATCGAGATCCCAATCCACCTGGGTGATCACGGCTCCTGACTCACTCAAAATCTCCTTAAGCTCAAGCGATGCCTTGAAATCAACTTCGTAGCCCGGTGCCATATAGCCCGGAATCGGAATGGTTTCAATGCGATAGACCCCGTGATCTTGAGGCAGCAAATGCAAGCCGATTTTAGGCTCAACATCATACCCCAACGCGCCAAAGTGACCCACCGTCAGGTCATATCCGTTATCGCCTAGTGGCGTTGCCGTCATCGGATGTGCACACCGCAAAAACCAAGCGTGGTGATCGTCTAAATACTGAGTCACTGTGAGGCGATCAGCGGCCATATCCATGCGCCCAACATAGCCCCCTTTGAACAGAAACGGAGCGCCGCGAGAGATTTCAGTGTGAGGCGATTCGGAGTTGCCGTCAACCGGTTCCATCGGGTTAGAGACCGTTCCAAAGCCTGGAACCGCCAGGTCGTCAGCTCGATGGTTAGTAAAGGATGTTTGCATGGATGCGCTGAGCCACTCGTTCCTATAAGCAATGTCAAAAGGCAGGGGGCGATCGCTGGCCGTCGCCTTGGTTATAACCCAAATGCCATTGTAATCAACACGCCGCCTACACCTTCCGAATCAGAAAGAGCAAAATTGACGATCGCGATTACTCACAAAAGCTTAACCCAGGTGAACTGAACCTACCTAGTCGAAAATACACGGACAAAAATCATCTTTCCGCATGAGTCAACGCCTTTTCTCCGCAAGCCTACTGCAGTACGGTTAGCTTATGAATAGGACTGTTCGCAATGTTGAAGCTATCGCTACGGTTTGCCCCCAACACAGAGCAACTTTTTCAATGGTAACGATAGCCAAGATAGATTTTGTCATTTTATTCTCAGGGGAAGCACGATGAAAGCATTAGTGGTTGGCGCAACGGGCGAAACGGGACGTCGCATCGTGCGGGTATTAATCGGCAAGGGCATTCCCGTTCGGGCAATGGTGCGCGACCCAGCCCAAGCCAAAGAGATCTTGCCTAACACGGTTGAAGTTGTCACCGGTGATGTCCAAAATCAGGCCAGCATTGAAGCCGCGATCGCTGACTGCACCGTCCTTTTATGTGCCACTGGGGCGCGTCCCAGCTTCGACCCCACCGGCCCTTATCAAGTGGACTATGAAGGCACCAAAAACCTCATCAACGTGGCGCAGGCCCACAACATCGAGCACTTCGTCATCGTGTCTTCTCTCTGTGTCTCACGTTTTTTACATCCGCTGAACCTGTTCTGGCTGATTTTGTGGTGGAAAAAACAGGCAGAAGATTACCTGATCGCCAGTGGCTTGCCTTACACCATCGTGCGACCAGGGGGGCTCAAAAGTGATGACACCGATGACCGCGCCCTGATGATGGCACCGGCGGATACGTTATTTGATGGCAACGTGCCGCGACTCAAGGTGGCAGAAACCTGCGTCGCCGCCCTCACTGATCCGGCTGCCAAAAATAAAATCGTTGAGATCATCGCTCAAGAAAATGTCGCCCCCAAACCCTTTGCCGAGATGTTTGCCGGCATTGCATAGAAGGGCCACTCATTTTTGCGGAGCGGTGAATAGTGGATCGCGGCGACAACTCCCAGTCGGCAGGGCCAGATTTGCCCTCGTGAGGCAGGCCAGTTTCGAAAAATGCCGCTGAGGCTGGGATGCTTCATGGTGAACGGATGATTTACAATGGCTAAGCCTGGAGAGGTGGCAGAGTGGTCGATTGCGTCCGACTTGAAATCGGATGTCCCAAAAGGACCGTGGGTTCGAATCCCACCCTCTCCGTTGCCGGGTTTTAGCGAGTAACGCCGAGCCATCCAGTCCTAGCAAGATGCGTTAGCTCAGCAATGCGCATGTTGGCTGCACGGGTCTGCGTTGAGGCGATTAAGGCATTGAGACGCGCAGCTTTAGGGTGGAAGACTCATCATTTCGTATCCAGCGGAGTCGGTTTAAGCCGGAGAATCGTTCTCTGTATGAGAGCTGCTGATCGCAGGTGATGGAATGCAGGCGAGGGCAAAAACTCCAGTGCTGAATCTGGATCGGGTTAGTGTTGAGCGATCGCAAGCGGCATTTTGATCACATCAGTCGAGATGGGTGCAATGGCGATCTGATGAGTCTTGCAATTCTGACTGCCGACCTTTACATTCTGTCGGGCCTGGTCCTTATCAAAGGGTATTCTGCTAGGCCATCAGGCACTTTCCTGACTTTGAAGCAGCAGCCGACCACCACCGCGAGTGCCATAAACATTTGCAACTTTCACGGCGATGCTCCTTAAATTCTTCTTAAATAGTCTCGCGTTGCGCAAAGTTGCCCTTATCTTTGGGTTTAAGATACCTCCTAACTGCGTCTCCAGCCCTGTCAGCTACTGATGGGGCTGCTTTTTATGGCATCTACTTACAGCTGCCCACCGTCGAGTAGTCAACTTTGTGCCTCAGGTTGTTCTCGCTCAGGCAACTTTTGTCAGGTCACCGATCGCAATTCGGGAAACTGTGACATTGCCAAGATTGCCTCGGGAGTCCGCTCTCTGAGAAGGGGATATCAGGCACTGGGAACATCAATGCTGCTGCTCAGGTCGCCGCGCTCAGCAATAAATTTTAGTAGGAGGGCCTGGTGGGGCTGGCCGAGGGGACGCACTTGATTGGCCCGAGCCGAAAATCGCTCGCCCCGACGAATTTCGTCCACAGTCCACAGTCCCAGATCCCAGCCTTCATTGAGTTCCAGCTGCTCGGGGGGAACCGTTAACTCGCCGTAAAACACGTGACGCACAATGTGCTCGTTGCGCCATTCGGTAAACCGCGACAGGGCCGGGGGCGTGTAGTTGATTTCTTCCTGCAGCTCGCGCCAGATGCCCGCTTCCGGCGTTTCGCCAGGCTCAATGTGGCCACCAAAAAAAGCCCAGCAGCCTGGATACAAGATGGTCGGGATATCATCGCGCAGCTGTAGCAAAAACTGCCCCTGACGCATCAAGAGGGCGATCGCCACATGGATTTCTGGGCGGTTGGTCATGTCCTTTTTCCCTAGCCTGCCCCGTATCTTAAACGCTGGCCAGAGATTTAGCTGCCCCCTGCAAGGGCTGGTTGTGCCCCCGCAGTAATTTTTTCTGGTCAGCGTTCGGGAGCAACCTATTGACAGCGCACCAGAGTGTTGGATAAAAAGAGGCCCAGCTTTCCTAAGCCGTTCCAATCACCCGTTCACATCGATTATGAAGCAGCCGCGCCGCTCAATTCCCCAGTTTCTTCGCCAGCAGTCTGATTGGCAGCTGGGGTTGGGCAGTGCTTTGATGTTGGGCGTGATTTGGGGCGTTGATTATTTGCTCAACGTTGACCTGGGGCTCTCGATTCTTTATGTGTTGCCCATTGCCGCGATCACTTGGTACCTGAAGCCGAAACTCGGCTACGGAGCCAGTTTGCTGAGTGCAGTGCTCTGGTTTGTCGCAGAAATCCATCGAGTTTTAACCTCTGATATGGTGCCGTTTTTAGTGTGGAATGCGGCGGTCAGGCTGGCTTTTTTTGGGCTGGTGGTGACGCTGCTGGCGGAGCTAAAAGCCGCCTATCGACAGGAGCAACGATTAGCCAATACGGATTTTTTGACGACGTTGCTCAATCGCCGCGCCTTTACCGAAATGCTGGAGCAGGAAATTCAGCGATCGCAGCGGTATGAGCTGCCCTTTACGCTGGCTTATCTCGATGTCGATAACTTTAAGCAGGTCAACGATCGCTTGGGCCATGCGGCAGGCGATCGCTTGCTCAAGGACGTGGCGGTGGTGCTCAGACAACAGCTGCGAACTACCGACTTTCAGGCTCGATTAGGTGGTGACGAATTTGCCATGCTCTTGCCCCAGACCGAGCAGCCGCAGGCCACCATCGTGCTGCAACGAGTGTTTGCCGTGCTGTCACAGCTGCACAGCGACCAAGCGAGCATTGGCTTCAGCATTGGCGCGGTGACGTTTGCCTCGATGCCCGATGACGCCAGTCATGCCCTCTCGATGGCCGATCAGGTGATGTATTCAGCCAAAGGACAAGGCAAGAATCAGTTTGTGCAAGCAGCTTTTGAACAGCTTCCCAGTCGGGAGCCGGGAGCCAACTAAGGGATCGGCGAAAAGCTTAAGTCCCGTCAGGCAACGTCAATGAGTAGGAGGGTTGGGGGTTAGCGAGGGGGAATTTGGCACAAGGTGGCAGGCGATGAATTTGCCAGCCCCTAACCATGAATGCCGCACTCGGTTTTAGCCGAGCCTCGCCACCGACCGGCTCGCTCCGACTCGCCATTTTGAACTTGGGTTGTCAGCGGCTCATCGCCAATGCTGGTATAGCCCTGATCATGCAGCGGATTGTAGACCACGTTGTGCTGGTAGACGTAGTTCCACAGATCCTTGCGCGTCCAATTGGCGAGGGGATTGACCTTGAGCCGCCCATCGACGTCGAGCTCCAAAATGGGCATGGCCTGACGGGTGGCTGACTGATCGCGCCGCCGACCCGAGACCCAGGCGGTGACCTCGATATCGGCCAGGGCGCGCTGCAATGGTTCCACCTTGGTGAGATAGTGAAACTGATCGATGTCGCGGTGCCACAGTTCATCGCCGTAGCGAGTCGCAAAGCTCTCGCGGCTGCTGACGCCAATGGCACGGTAGACCTGCAAATCAAGCTGGTAGCGCTCGTGAGCGCGGTCAACGGTGGCCAACGTTTCGGGAAAATGATGGAACGTATCGAGAAAGATCACCGGCACCGGGCGCTTAGGGGTCAGCTCTTGATAGAGCATGTGAATAGTGACCGGAATGCTGAAGGCACTCGTTTGGGCTAACCCATGCGGAAAGGTTTGGAGCGCCCACCGCAAAATATCTTGGGGAGTCGCCGTCTCGAACTCTCGGTTGAGCTGATCGAGATCGAGGTCAGCGGGGGCGATTTGGGCTGGGGGTGTCATGCACTGAACCATAAGTTCATTACCTGTGTTGCGTGTTTACAGTGCCACATTCAGTTATACACCGATTAATTCATTCAATCACACATAATCCGGTGGGGATTTGGGGATTACCCCTCTAGCAGCGGGCGGAAACCCTCCTGATAATCCGGCCCCAGTCATGACCTTCCTGGCTGGGTCAAGGTTGGCGCGATCGCCCTCCCCTCGCGATCGCGCGCGATAGTAAAGTAAAGGTCAATCGCATCCATTCCTCGTCAATTTCGGAGTATCGCTTTGAAATTAGTGCTGTATAGCAAACCGGGCTGTCATCTCTGTGCCGGTTTGCAAGAAAAATTAGAGGCCTTATCTCACCTCGACTTCACGCTAGAAGTCCGCGACATCACCACCCGTGACGACTGGTTTAGCCGCTATCAGTACGAAATTCCGGTGCTGTGCCGCGTGGTGGAAACCGCTGCGGGAGCACAAGAGACGGCTCTGCCGCGCCAGTCGCCCCGCGCCTCGATCGCGCGCGTCGAGAAAATGTTACAGACCTATTTAGAGCCGGATACGGCAAAATAAGCGAAATCCAATTTTGTGAGAGGTGGCGGACATGGATTTGCAGAGCTTGCTAACGCAGATGAGTCAAGCCGGGGTGACGCCCGCAATCGCCCTGCCGACTCATGCCGCTTTATCGCAACCGGTGAAACGGCTCTGCACGAACTCTCAAGCCTGCCAGCCCGGTGATCTGTTTATCGGCATGCCCGGTACGCGGGTGGATGGCGGCGAGTTTTGGCCTGGCTCGATCGCAGCGGGGGCGATCGCCGCCTTGGTCTCGCCTCAGGCTTACCAAAACCGCCCGCCTGAGCAGCATCACCCCGAGGCGCTGGTGCTGCCGTTCGACGATATGGCGATCGCCTGTGCTGAGGCGGCCACCGGATTTTATGACACGCCGGGGCAGGCCATGCAGCTGGTCGGCGTCACCGGCACCAATGGCAAAACCACTACGACACACCTAATCGAAGCGCTGCTCCAGCAGGCCGATCAGCCTACCGGTCTGTTGGGCACGCTCTACGCGCGCTGGCCCGGCTACGAAACCGTTGCCGTGCATACCACGCCCTTTGCCGTCGATTTGCAGGCCGATTTGGCCGCTGCGCGCGAGGCGGGCTGTCGCTCGCTGGTAATGGAGGTCAGCTCCCACGCGCTGGCGCAAAAGCGGGTTTGGGGCTGTCCCTTTGCAGTGAGCGTATTCACCAACCTCACCCAAGATCATTTGGATTTTCATGAGACGATGGCGGCCTATTTTGAGGCCAAGGCGCTGCTGTTTAACGACGACTATCTGCAGGGCCGCGCCGTCATCAACCAAGACGATGACTATGGTCAGAGGCTATTAGAGCGAGTCGGACAAAAAGGCTGGAGCTACAGCGTCGAAAATACCACCGCCGACCTCTACACGTCGGAGCTAATCTACGGGGCCAGCGGCGTCAGCGGTCAGCTGCACACGCCCCAGGGCAGCGCCTCGTTTTCGCTGCCGCTGGTGGGTCAGTTCAACCTGTCGAATATGCTGGCAGCGGTGGGGGCAGCACTGCATTTGGGCGTCACGCTCGATCAGGTGACGGCCTGCTTGCCCCAGTTTGGCGGCGTGCCCGGTCGCATGGAGCGGGTGGTGGTGAGTCCGGAGCAAGCGGTGAGTGTGATTGTGGACTACGCCCACACGCCCGACAGTCTGCAAAATGCTCTGACGGCAGCGCGGCCCTTTGTTACGGGACGGCTGATTTGCGTATTTGGCTGCGGCGGCGATCGCGATCGCACCAAGCGCCCCAAAATGGGCAAAATCGCTTACGACCTGGCCGACATCGCGATCGCCACGTCCGACAATCCTCGCACCGAAGACCCCCAGCGAATTTTGGCCGATGTGGTGGCGGGCATTCCCGTCACGCTGCCAGCGGAGCAGGTAGTCTGCGATCGCGCAGAGGCCATCCGCGTGGCGATCGCCCAGGCAGCACCCGGCGATTGTGTGCTCATCGCCGGTAAAGGCCACGAAGATTATCAAATTCTCGGCACCGAAAAGATTCACTTCGACGATCGCGAACAGGCCCGCGAGGCCCTAGCCAACTGCCTCTAGCAATCTCAGGATCGGTCAACCTGCCGTCCAAAGCGCCCTCCCGTTAACTTCTACTGGGTATCTCCCCATGGCTAAAGCGCCCCCTGCTATTCTTAAATCCGTTTCCGTCAGCCTGCCCTTTGGCATCGGCTCGGCCTCGTGGGAAGCCGACCCCACGGAGCAAAATGCCGCCTGGGAACTGTACGTCGAACTGGTAACCCGAGTCGCGGTGCAGTCTTTGAGCGCCGAGCATGGCACTGTGCGCGAAGCGATGAACTCGCTCTACAGCTTGTTTGGCTCGACTCGTGAAATTTTGCGGAAGGCGGGACCAAAGGTGGGTGCGGCCTCTAATTCGGTGGGGGGCATTGCGATCGCGGTCCTTAACCGGGGGCTACGGCCTTTTTTGTCGAAGTGGCATCCGTTGTTGCAGGCTTGGGAGGCGAAGCGGGCGATCGAGGTGAGCCCGCAAGCGCATGAAAAAGCCTGGGAGCAAGAGCCGATTTTGCGTCGCGACTTGGAAGCGCTGCGCGCTGATTTGGCGGCTTATTCGGAAGCGCTGGCCAAGATCTCTGGCGTTGAAGATTGAAGACAACTCCCTATTTTAAACAGAAGTTGCTGGAGCGACCAGAAATCAAACGAGAGTGGTGCGATCGCGTCGTTGCAGCGCCGATTAAACGCACTCAACAAGCCAACGGGCGGCTGAGTATCTGGGGCCAGATTCCAGAATTTGGCGATCGCGTGCTTCGAGTCATTATCTTGGAAGATGGAGAGACGCTACACAATGCGTACTTTGACCGCAACTTCGGATCCCGATTACGTAGAGGTCTAGAACCGTGAAAGTTCGATATTTTTCAGAAACGGACACGCTGTCGATTCGGCTGAATGACCGCCCCAGTCTCGAATCAGCAGAAATTGCAACCGATGTTGTGGTTGATTTTGATGCCATGGGCGGCGTGGTGGGCCTGGAAATTGACCTGGCTTCCTCTAAAGTTGATCTCCAAAATTTGGACTTGCAAGGATTGCTAATTCCAGAGTCTGTTTCAAAATAATCATCAGCGCCCCAGATAGAAGGCTGATGCTGATGAGACCGCAACGTGAACTCACGCCAGGCTACTGCTATCACGTCACCACTCGATGTAATAACCGAGAATTTCGGCTGACGCGCTTTGAATGTCGAGAACTCTTGCTATCCGCAATTAAGCAGTGTCGTCAGAAATTTAGCTTAACGATGTACGGCCTCTGCATCATGAGCAATCACGTACACTACTTGCTTAAACCCAACAAGGCTACAGACCTACCCAAAATCATGCACTGGCTCAACTGGTATACCGCCATGAGCTTTAATCGCCTGCTGCACCGCACCGGCCACTTTTGGGAAAAGCGATACCACAGTACCGGCTTTCCGATGACCGACCATCGGCGCGCCCTCAACACGTTGCGCTACATTCATGCCAATCCTCAAGCTGCCAACATGCAGCGGGGGTGGTTCTACGATTTCAGCAATTACGGCACTTACGACCGCCTCACTGACGATGGCATTACCCAATGGCATCCAGCGTTTCTCGCTTTGGGCGCAACCTTAGACCTGTGCGTTAAGGCGTATCGTCAGCTGTGCAAAAGATATCAGCCGCAGTCCAAGCCCAAGCGCCAGAGCCATTGGGGCAACCAAAAACTTGCTGGCTTACGGCTCAAGATGAAAGTCAAGCAGGTTAGCCCAGGACAAAAGAGTCTCTGGCAAACCTGGAACGCACCTTTGGATGACGTTGAAGCCGTGGCCAAAAAGTTTGTATTAGCCAATTGCCTGAACCCCGAAATTGCGGCCCTGCAATTTGCGGACACGACCTGACCGACGGTGCCAGGTAACAGATCGCCGAAACACCTAAAAACCCGTGCAGAGGCAGTCGGCAATAATTCTTGAAACCAGGCTGAAGCGCTTATTTGCTACAGTTTACAAGTCTGGATGCGAGAGAAGAGACCCACACCACACCCCCCCCACCCACCACCTCCGGAAATTCTCCGCGAGGAGAAAATTTGGGGTCGGCTTTGAGTTCGCTGGTTTTGTAGTATCGACTGGCATCGGCAGGCTTCCAGCCCACGTCGATACAAAATTGATCCCATCTTTTGCCGGATGATGTCGGGCTGCCGTGTTTCTGCCAGATGGCTTTCTGTACGCTAAAGCCGAAGTGTCCCTTACTGTACTTTGTCCACAGGCTGTCAATCGTTTTCAGGTCAGCACATGGAAAGTTCTGCAGTTCGTCGGGGCTAAACCAGTCTCCTGATTCTTTGCCCACCGCCCGAATCATCACTTTGTAGGTTTCTTTATCCGCGTCTCGCCATTTGCCCTCTCTAAGTAAGTCTCGCAAACGCGTATAGTCAATGCCCTTCTCAGAGCTTAAGTCATCGGGTACTGCAGCTCTCGGCAGCGGTTTCTCAACTGCTGACTGCTGGGTTTTCAGTCGTTCAAGTTCTTGTCGCACAGCAGCGAGTTCTGCTGCCACATTCGTACTCGGCTTGGTCTCTGATGCCACTGTTTGAGTTTGAATGACCTCAGCTGTCCCCAACGCGTCATTAGGTCTTTGGCCCGTAATGCCCCAAATCAGCTGAACCGTCGGATCGGGGGTTTGCAGCCGATAATCAACCCAGTGAAAACCTTCTAAAAATATTGGCAAACTTGGTACTTTTGAGGTCGATGGCAGGAGTACGGGAACAACCGGCGATCCTTGGTTTACAAATGCTCGAATGTACGCACGCATTTCTCGCTTTTGCCAAGGCCCCAATCCAGCTTTTCCAACAAATACAGCAACGCACTTGATCTGTCTAATTTGCTCTTCTAAAACCTCTTGCCAATCTACTCCAGGACGCAACTCCCAAATATCGAGCCAAGGCCTGATATTGTTTTGCCGCAGCTGTTGCGCAATTTCGATGACGGCAGGCTTATCTTCGCTGTTGTGACACAGAAAAACGTCAAACTGCTGCTCCGTCATCTGCTCAGCGCTCCATCAATTCCCTCCAGTCTACGCAAAAAGCTTGAATAATTCTCTGTGCTCAACGACACCTCAATGAATTCAACCGTAGGGTGCGTTTGCTTGGCAGCAACGCACCCTACGGCTGGCGTCGTTAGCGGATTAGCGAAACTCGCCGCCAAAGCCGATCGAGGTTCTGCCCATCGCCTCATAGACCGTGATGCCTAGCGGCAAATCGACATTGCCATTGTCATCAATAAACTGCTCAAAAAAGCTCAAATCAACCAAATCGCCGATGTCGGGGGTGTCATCTTCGTCGTCATTGTGGTCGGTGTTATTGATGTTGCTCGCCACGGTGCGCAACAAATCAGGACTGTAGGTCGCCTCGGGCTGCACCGACGCGCTGACGCCTGCTACCGGCAGCGCTTTGGTCTGGTCGGGCAGGGCTTCCGCTGAAATGTCTGGCGAGTCTAACGGCAACAAATCCGCTGCGGTGCCCGTCGCTTGAGCTTGGGCCGATGCGCCTAGGGCCGAGAGTGAGACGGCTGATCCGACGGTAATCAAGGCGACTTTACTAGAAGACTTCATTGACTAAGACCCATAGATGGTTAGTTGAGCTGGCCCAGCATTTGGAACCGCTTGCCGGGGCGGGCTTGGGTCAAAACTGAGGCCGCACTTAACCTTCCGGTGGGAACAATTTCTATCGGGATGAATCCTACAAAAGTTGTTGAACTTTCTCGACATGATTGCGGAATCGGAGCGATCGCTGGTGTGGCCCCCTCCCAATCAGCCGCTCATGTCGCCATAAATAGTCCTTCCATCACCACCGCTGCCGACAATCTAGACGTCAGTAGTCACTTAGACGAAGATGAAATGACGGCTGGAAGCCACATCGAGCACCGGGGAAAGCTGGCCAAGTTTATGAGCCAACGTTTAATTGAAGTATTTTTGCCGGAGCAGCATCAAAAGCAGGTCACCCAACTGTTAAAAGACCAAGCCGCGATCGCTACCTGGCTCGAAACCCGCTGGCAAGACCAGCTCTGGGTCAGACTATTAGTCGATGCCACCGAAGCGGAAACGGTCATTGACTTGTTTGCCACCCAGTTTGAAGGGGTTGAGGGGTTTCGGCTGCTGTTGTTAGAGGTGGAGGCTTCGCTGCCACTCACCACCAGAGAGGAACAAGAGCACGACCCAGAGGCAGAAAACTTGCTGCAGTCAGTCCTGAACGCAAGCCTCAAGCCTCAGTCATCTCGCATCAACCGCGAAGAGATTTACGATCGCGTTTTTCAAAGTGCTGATCTGTCGTGGGTGCAGCTCTCATTAATCGTGCTATCAACCGTGATTGCCGCGATCGGCATTGTGCGCGACAACCAGGCTGTGGTGATTGGGGCGATGGTGATTGCCCCCCTGCTGCAGCCCAACATGGCCTTGGCCGTCGCCACCACCCTGGGGGATAAATCCCTGGCCTACCGCACCCTGCGAACGGGGAGTATCGGCATTTTGCTGGCCCTGCTTCTGGCCGTGGCCATCGGCTATGTCGTCCCCGTGTCTTTGGAATCATCGGAAATCGCCAGTCGTGTGCAGGTGCGCTGGCCCGATGGCATTCTGGCCTTTGCCTCGGGCGTCGCAGGCGCGATCGCCCTGACCAGCGAAGAGCGCAGCGGCATTGTGGGCGTCATGGTTTCGGTAGCCTTGCTGCCGCCGCTGGTCGTTGCCGGGTTACTGCTGGGAGCGGCTGAATGGTCATCTGCCTTTGGGGCTTCCTTGCTGACGCTGACCAACGTCATCTGTCTCAATTTGGCAGCCGTGACGACCTTTCTCATACAAGATCTCCGGCCTCGACAACTTCAGGCCCAACCTCAGGCTGAGCAGGTCACGCAGGCGGCCATTAGCATTTGGCTGCTGCTGCTAATGGCCTTGGTGGGAGTCGTCTTGGCCAACCGATTCTATGACCTCAATCTTTATTAGAGCGAGCCGGGGAGCAATTCTCAGCGATCGGCTTCCCCATGAAATCTGAGGGGCATGAAATCCGAGGGGCAGGGGAGCCGAGGGACAGGGGGAACCGAGGGGCAGGGGAACAAGATCTACAACCTTAATTTCAGAGAGTCGGTATCACTCCGATTTCCGACTGCTGAATGCCGACTTTTGCGCTAAGTCGCTGGGCCAAATTAAATGTCAAACCGGTCGCTGATTTCGACTCCGCTCAATCAGCTAGATTATCGGCCAGGCAGGAAGTTGAGGGTTGAGCGGAGTCGAAACCCGTCGGTAAGAGATTGTGCCTGCCTACTTATCAAGACACCGCAAGTGGCTGACCGACAACAACTTGCTTCGCTGGTCATTTTTCAGCCAAAACTATGCTGTCAGCGCGGGTGTCGTAACCAGCAAGTCCTTGCCCCCTGACAGAGTGGGTAGAAAATCCTTAATTTTGTTTCATCTTTTAGAAAACCGATCGCAATCCTGTACACTCTCCCTTTAGTGGAGTTTCATTTCTCCTGTAAGTGGATATTTTGCGTTTGTCATCAATATGAGCACCATGAAAAGATTCTTTTTGGGCCTGTTTGCGGTTGTGTTGAGCTGGTTGGGCATCGTGGCGCCAGCACTCGCGGGCGACCTGGCCCACGGCGGACAAATTTTTTCGAACAACTGCGCGGCCTGTCACATCGGCGGCGGCAACGTGGTCAATGCGGCCAAGACTTTGAAACTAGCCGACCTGCAAACCTATGAGATGGACTCCCTCGACGCCATCAAATATCAGGTCACCAACGGCAAAAACGCCATGCCCGCCTTTGCGGGTCGCTTAACCGAGGAAGATATTGATGATGTGGCTAGCTATGTTTTGGATCAGTCTGAAAAAGGCTGGTAAAGCGGGACTTTGCCAAGGTCAGCGATTGACCCTCACCATACTGGCGATCGCCAGTATGGTGCTGTTGCCGGGGCAAGCGATCGCAGCTCCGGCCAGCCTGCAGCTGGGGTTAGACGCCTTGCAGCAGCAGGACTTCGCTACTGCTGTGGAATATTTTGACCAGGCGATCCAACAACACGATTCCTTAGAGGTGGCCTATGGCCAGCGCTGTTTAGCCCACCTCATGCTGAATCAGCCAGAGCAGTCGGTGCAAGATTGTTCGGCCGCGATCGCGGTGAATCCGGCCTATCCTAAGCTGCGCTTTTATCGGGGGCTGGCTCACTATCGCCTAAGTCAATACACCGCCGCCGTAGTGGATCTGACTCAGCATCTGCAAGCCCAGCCAGACGACGCGCGCGCCTATTACAACTCTGGGCTGGCTAAGTTTGCCCAAGGCAACGTGTCCTCTGCGATCGCCGACTACCACCAAGCCCTCACCTACGCCGCTGATTTAAACCCCGTTGAGCGATCAAATCTCTACAACGATTTGGGGGTCGCTTACTTGGCTAGCGGTGTCAAACCGGCAGAGACGCTGCTCGCGCTCGATCAGGCCGTGGCGTTAGATACTAGCGACACCCGCGCCTATTTCAATCGAGGCTGCGCCTGTCGCGAACAGGGCCACTATGCTGCTGCCCTGCAAGATTTTGATCGCGTCATTGCCCTCAACCCCCACCATGCGGAAACCTACTTCAACCGGGGGGCCGTGAAGCAGCAATTAGGCAATCTGGATGGCGCGATGACCGATTATCAGACCGCTTTTACCCAGTTTCAGCAGCAGGGCAACCTCGATGGGGCACAACGCGCCAAGCTGCGCCTGCAGCAGATGCAACAGCCTCGCCAAGCGATCGGCTAGCGACGACCGCCAACCGTCAGCAGGCTCAAGCGCCCATTGTCTCCCAATTGCCCATTCCCACTTCACCTTTTGATCTTTAAGCCCTTTCTCCTACTTTCTAAATTCATGCGCAAATTCTTGACTCACTTAATGGCTACCGGACTGCTCACTGTTGGCGTGAGCGCGATCTCTGCGCCCCCCGCACCGGCAGACATGGGCCACGATCATGGTGATGGCCACAGCGCCCCCGCCGATATGACGACCGAAGACATGACCACCGAAGCGGATCATGGCCACCACGACCACGGCATGGTCGAGATTCCGGCTGGGCAGGCGGTGCCAGAAGTCGTCATTGATGTTTTTGCCGATTCGGTTGCAGGCTGGAACGTCGAAGTCGCGATCGCCAACTGGAGCTTTGCCCCGGAGCAGGTCAATATCAACAACCTCACGACCGAAGGGCATGCTCACCTCTATCTCAATGGGGAAAAGCTGACGCGGCTCTACAGCGAGTGGTATTACATTCCCGAGCTGCCCCCCGGCGAACACGTCCTCACGGTGGGGCTCAATACCAATACTCACGCAGCGCTGATGCATGACGGCATGCCCATTGAGGCCTCCATCCAAATCATCGTTCCCGAAGCGGAATAAAGCAGTTCTTCGCCGATGAACAAGCGATCTCAATCTAGTTAGGATGAGATCGCTCACAGTCATCTTTTCGAGTTAGCATTTCCCTTACGTTTGTTTCTTACATAAACCACTTTATTTTTTCGCTGAACTTCAAATAAGTCGATAGCCTGGAATAAACCACTCAGATTTGCGTATCCATGATTTCGCGAATCAAAAGATGCATGGTTTTTAATATGTCCACCAATAACAGCTAGATTTGACCAACCGTCGTCTTCTAAAGTGCTGGAAACAGCACCTCGCAATAGATTTATCAGCTTAGTATCTTGCTTTAACTCTTTACCAGTTTTCTTGATATTTGTGGAAATCTTGGATGCATCTTCAGAAACGACTGATTGATCAATAGTCTCAAGATATAGAAATGTTGAGCATGCATAAACAAATGGTAATGGTGTCTTTTTCTCACCAAAACCATAGACCTTTAAACCATTTGTCAGAATTCTCATTACTAAGGGTGTAAAGTCGCAATCGCTTGACACAATTGCGAAAGCATCTAGCTGCTGTGTGTACAAAAGATCCATGGCATCGATGATCATTGCAGCATCAGTCGCATTTTTGCCTTTGGTGTAATCGAACTGTTGAACTGGGCGAATAGCATATTCATGTAAGCATTCTTCCCAAGCTTGCAGATTGGAGCTTTTCCAGTTGCCATAAGCTTTCCGAATATTGGCAACTCCGTACTTAGCCATTTCAGCGACGATTGCTTCAATTTTCGACGCAGGAGCATTATCTGCATCGATTAGCATCGCAATTTTTGACTCAGATTGCTGCATAGTTTAAGACCCTTGACCGAGTTAGCGGTAAAACTCTGGTCAGCATCTTACGAGTATGCCCTCAACGATAAATGAGCAATCTAACTTTGCCTAACATTTTCCAAGATGCTCTGACATCCTAAAATCAACGTTTGGCCATTATTCGTACATGAAATTTTCAGCGTCCTTCACACTCTGATCCTCCCGTCGCCAAGAGGTTGACTTAGGAGGGATCGATGCGGTTAGCCAAGATCGCTACGGGCACCATCGGCACCATTGGCAATAAACAGATGAACCATTGCTGCCAAGTCAAGGGGGCCGTGTCAAACAGGAAGTTCATCACCCCCCACTGGCTAAACAGAATTTGCAGGGCAATGGCCACCACAATGCCCATGAGCAAAATCGGGGAATTGACGATCGCGGGTGACCGGCGGCGTAAATAGGCGACTAAGCTTTTGCCTAACTGGCCAATGCTGAGCAGATAGATTACCCGCGCCGCCACCAGTGCTTGAATTGCCATGGTGCGCGCCACAGTAATGTCGCCCGTGGTGGATTGAGCCCACTCAAAGATGCCAAAAATCAGCACCCAGTTAAACACTGACACCACCAAAATGCGGCGCAATAGTTTTGGCGTGATCAACGGTTCATTGGGATTGCGCGGGGGCGACTGCATCAGCCCCGGCGATTTGGCTTCAAAGGCCAGGGGCACGGTCATGGTGATGGAGTTGATCATGTTCAGCCACAGCACCTGGAGCGAGAGGATGGGTAAATCCCGCGCTAGCAACGCACTGATCAGGATGGTCATCGATTCGCCACCGTTGACGGGCAAGAGAAACGCGATCGCCTTACGCAGGTTTTGATAAACGGTGCGGCCTTCTTCCACCGCCGCTTCAATCGAGGCAAAGTTATCGTCGGTCAGCAGCATCGCCGAGGCTTCGCGAGCTACTTCGGTGCCGCCTTTGCCCATGGCGATGCCAATATCCGCTTGTTTCAGGGCGGGCGCATCGTTCACGCCATCCCCCGTCATCGCCACGACATCCCCCTTCGACTGCAGGGCTTCGACCAGCTGCAGCTTTTGGGCCGGGGCGACCCGCGCAAATACCGTCCCGGCTTCAATGGCGTCAACAATTTGGTGATCATCCATTTGGGCCAGCTGTTTGCCATCAAAAGCGATGACGTGGCCATCGGCTTGAATGCCCATACGCTGCGCGATCGCCCGCGCGGTGGCGATATGATCCCCGGTGATCATCTTCACCCGAATGCCCGCCGTCTGACAGGAATGAATAGCCGCGATCGCCTCCGGACGCGGCGGGTCAATCATGCCCTGCAACCCCAGAAACACCAGGCCTGTATCGAGATCCTCATGGTCAATCGAATGCTGATGGACGCCCACCGTTTTTTTAGCAAAGGCGAGAACTCGTAAGCCCTCTGCGGCCATCTTTTCGACTGCTTGTTCAATCTGGGCAGCGTCAAGGGGGATGATTTGCCCCTGCGGATCCAGCATCTGTGCACACCGTCGGAGCAAGGCTTCTACCGAACCTTTGACGTAAATCTTGCGCATCTCCCCATCATGCAGAGTGGCCATATATTGGTACTGCGACTCAAAGGGAATCGCGTCTAATCTGGGGTGAGCCGCCACTTGCCCCGATTGACTCAGCCCCGCTTTCGCTGCCGCTGTAATCAGCGCCCCTTCGGTCGGGTCGCCCACCACTGACCAATCGTCGCCCGCCTGCTTTAACTGGGAGTCATTGCAAAGCACCCCCGCCACCAGGCAATCTTCTAGCGTTGGTGACAGCTCCTCTTCCACAGCACCTTCCGGTTGGCCAAAGGTAATCAGACTAATGTCACCTTTAGGACTGTAGCCCCCACCACTCACCGCATAGGGTTGCCCTCCGACATAGAGGGTCTGCACCGTCATTTGGTTTTCGGTCAGCGTCCCCGTTTTATCCGAACAAATCACCGTGGCACTGCCCAAGGCTTCCACCGCGGGCAGTTTGCGAATGATGGCATGGCGGCTGGCCATGCGGTTGACCCCGATCGCCAGCGTAATCGTGACCACCGCTGGCAGCCCTTCCGGAATGGCACTTACCGCCAGGGCCACTGTGGCTTCAAACATATAAACCCAAGATTCGCCCTGCCCCACCCCAATCGCAAAGGTCAGGGCGGCCAGCGTCAAAATGGCGTAGAGCAGCGTGCGGCTAAATTTCGCAAACTTGCGGGTGAGCGGCGTCGAGAGGCTCACTTGCCGTTCCATCGATTGAGAAATCTGCCCCACTTCGGTGGCATTGGCCGTCGCGACCACGAGCCCCTGCCCCTGGCCAAAGGTCACGAAACTCCCGGCATAGGCCATATTGGTGCGATCGGCCAGAGATGTATCAGGCGGCAATAGCTGGATTGATTTCTCGACGGGCACGGCTTCCCCAGTCAGGGCTGATTCATCTACTTGTAAGTTGCGCACCTTCAGCAACCGCACATCTGCCGGCACTTTATCCCCCGAGGCCAGCAAAACGATGTCCCCAGGCACTAAATCACGTGACGGAATCCGCAGCGTTTGCCCCTCGCGAATGACCGAGGCTTCGGTCGTGACGGCTTTGGCCAGCGAGGCGATCGCCCCCTCGGCTTTCGCTTCTTGCACATACCCAATGACGGCATTGATGACTGTCACGCCCCAAATCACACAGGCATTGGTCCACGAGCCGAGCGAGGCCTTAACGGCCCCTGCTAGCAGCAAAATATAGAGTAGCGGTTGATTAAACTGCAGTAAAAACCTTAGCCAAGCAGGTTTTCCTGGCTTAAATTGCAGCTCATTCCAGCCATGTTTCTCGTATCGGCTGGCGACCGCTTCGGCTGACAGACCTGTTTTCAAATCACTGGCAAAGTATTCAACAACCTCTCGTTCAGCAAGGTGATGGTATACCGGCAATGGCAATTGAGCTGGCACTATATCCTCCAAAATTTAGCCAATGAATTAATTTATTTTTATGAATTGGGCACGCCAAAAAGTCGAAAGCCTAATCAATAGACTCAACGAGACAGAATATATGAGCTTAATTGAGAAGGCTCACGATCGCGGGCCGTAGTCGCCAAGAGTCACCGAAATCTAAATCATTCTTCTTGATTAAATCTTGACCAGAATTCATCAAGCTGTGTGAACCAGTCAAAAGCCCAAACATCTTAATATCTCGGCTTTCTCTCAAAGCTGAGGTGTGTTTAGAGCAATATTATGATGCCTTTGTCTCTACCCACTCAACCCTTGTTTAGACAACCCAAAGAACCAAGAATCCACTATCCATCGATATAGCCTTATTCTATTGCTTGGGATTGACTTTGCGGTTTACAAATCTTTTGAAATAAACCTGGCTTTTCGAGGCAATCTAACCATCTTTCCTGACCAAGCTAATGCGAATGACTCACAAAAAGTATAAGCAGCGGCACTGATAATTGATGGACATGGCCTATATATAAATTCAATCGCATCCATAAGCTCGGCACGCTTAAGCAACTGCGATCGCAGGTCAAAAACCAACCACAATCTTGTCTGAAAGCCGAGAAATATTTTGTTGTGAGAAAGTTTTACAAAAATATCTTTACCGAGTCTTTTGCCTGATGCGGCTCTCGCTGTGACCCAGTTAGCCCCTGCGACTGAGTCCCCAACCACCGGCCGGTCACGCTCTTAATCTTCCTGAGAACATCTGGACGCTCCCCGCGATCGCCCCATTGCTCGCTGTTTTATGATGGAAAAATGCAAAACCTGACGATTACTCGACCCGACGACTGGCATCTGCATCTCCGTGATGGCGCGGCATTGCAGGCAGTTCTCCCCGATACGGTGCGTCAGTTTGCTCGGGCCATCGTCATGCCAAATCTGAAGCCGCCGGTGCGAACGGTCGCCGATGCGGCGGCTTATCGCGATCGCATCATCGCCGCGATTCCAGCGGGTCAGCAGTTTGAGCCGTTGATGACGCTCTACCTCACCGACAATACGACCCCTGAAGACATTGTCGCGGCCAAAGCCTCCCAGTTTGTCAAAGCGGTCAAGTACTATCCTGCCGGAGCCACGACCAATTCCGACTTCGGCGTGACGGATATTCGCAAGTGCGATCGCGTCTTTGAGGCGATGCAGCAGGTCGATCTGCCGTTGTTACTACATGGGGAGGTCACCCATCAAGCTGTGGATGTGTTTGATCGCGAGAAGGTGTTCATTGAGGAGTACCTGCTCCCCCTCAAGTCACGCTTTCCCAACCTGCGCGTCGTGCTAGAGCACATCACCACTGCCGATGCGGTGCAGTTTGTCCTTGCAACCGACAACATCGCGGCCACCATCACACCACAGCATCTCTTGTTTAGCCGCAATATCCTCTTCAAAGGCGGCATTCGCCCCCACTTTTACTGCTTGCCCATTTTGAAACGAGAGACCCATCGCCAAGCGCTGGTGCAAGCTGCCACTTCGGGGAATCCCAAGTTTTTTCTCGGCACCGATAGTGCCCCCCATCCGCGCAACAGCAAAGAAAGTGACTGTGGTTGCGCCGGATGCTATTCGGCACTGCATGCCCTAGAGCTATATGCCGAAGTGTTTGAGAGCACTAACGCCCTGGATAAGCTGGAAGCGTTTGCCAGCTTCTATGGCCCCGATTTTTATCAGTTGCCGCGCAACACTGAGCAGATTACGTTGACCAAAACCACCTGGCGAATTCCCGATGAGGTGCCTTTTGTGGAATCGGGGCTGGTGCCGCTATGGGCGGGTCAGGAACTTACCTGGCAAATGGCTTGACGTTCGCCTGGCCAGAGCCAATCGATTGGGGCGATCATTTTGTCGCTCCCGCGTTGCTGAGACGCTTGATCTAAGCAGCTTTTTGCAGGTCGGCGATGTACCAGCGGGGGATGCCGTCTTCCGTATGGACGACGATAACGCCCAACTGTTCGAGGGTGTCGAGACAGTCTTGAATCGCCTTTTGTTTGCGGCTGGCATTTTTGAATTGAGCTTTGACTTGGGCGACGGTCCACTCGCCGCCTTGGGTGCGCATGAGGTCGCGGATGGCGGCGAGCTGGTCTTTGAAGGCGGTGGGGAATTTCTGTTGCTCGACGGGGGCAACGACGGTTTCCTCCGGTTCGGCGACGCCGGTGAGCACCTGTTGGGTGGACTGTACTTCGTCGGGGGCCTGGTATTCAGGACGGAGCCAGCGGACATAGCCGTTGCGTTCTTCTTCGGCGCGTTGGGCGTTGAGGGCAACGAGGTTTTCGAGAATTTGCTCGTCGGTGATGTCGTGGGGCCAGCCGTAGACATCGAGGACGGCGAGGTCTAGTTCGTCGTGGATTTGTTTGAGAGTGCTGACGAGGGCGCGATCGTTGTAGGCGCGGTCTTTGTCGGTGAAGGGCTCCCCAGCGCGGAGTCTTTCGAGCAGGTTATACATGCCGGTGATGGTGATGTCGGGATGGTCGGCCTGCACTTTTGTGCGGTGGGCATCGAGCCGTTCGCTCAGGTCGCGAATTTTTTGTTTTTGCTCTGGAGTGGGATCTGGGAAGGGGAAACAGTCAAAACCTATCGAATGAGTATAAACAGGTCTATCCTCTAAAGCACCTCCTGTTACCAGCGCCCAATGTGTATGCACTCTGCTCGACAGAACTCCAAGAGCGAAAGCATCACTCATAGCAATTGCAACTATTTTCTGATCTGGAATAACCTTGCCATCCACAAATAGAAATACCCGATGCTTACTAGTCTGAGTGGTTCCTATATATCTTCTAAGTCCTGTAAGTGCAGGTCGAAAACTAGACCTGGGTTCTGCAAAAATCCACCATTTTTCTCGATAAGTTGCTCGGTTGTTCTGATCTCTTTCGGGTTTAACCCTTTCATAAACCCATTGATAAACTTTAGGATACTTCTGAGCGACTTCCTGCTCAGTCATCCCAAAGAGATCAATAACGCGAACGTTGCGATTCACTTGAAGTAAATCTCGTCCATTAAGGTAGGGATGAATTACTGTATCTTCAAGATTTTTTGCCTCATTTTCCGAAACGCAAAACCCCATCCCGTGAAGCTTTACACCAAGACAAGCTAGGCTTTGATTGCTTTTGAGAGGTGTTGAAGATGCAACATTAGTACCAGGCTTCAAATTGCTAAAAATTTTGCCTGCTTCTACCCATTCAAATTGTATGCTGCTGGCTTCATCTTCCGGCGTTAGACCTTCTTTCTCAAAAGTTATAATTCCTAGTCTTGCACTGGCCTGAATCTTTGAATTGTCGAATTCTCCGCCAGTCATTGCAATTCTTACAGCCGCACCTTTATCTGTCCAAGGATGATCTGGTATGGCAAAGAATATTCTTAAAGGGTGCTTTTGCTTTAGATGAAAATCGATAAGGTTCCTCAATCGTGGTTGTCCAATTGTGTTGGTAGTAATCAGGCAAAATCTTTTTATGTTTTCAGAGCGAGCTAGAGCGGCTGATTTATGCCACCAATACATGACGTAGTCAACGGTATAAGGTACATCTGCGTAAATTCGTCTGAGAGTTTCGGTATAACCATCCCCCAGAGCTTCGCGCATAATCCTATTCCCAATAAACGGCGGATTTGACACCACATAATCCGCTTCCGGCCACTCCGCAGGCCGAGGATTCAAATACCGATAAATGGGAATCTGATCACTCGGATCCGGCACCTCTTCCCCCGTCACCGGATGCTGCATCTTGCGTCCGCCCCACCGCGTCCGCACCTGTCCCGTTTCCGGGTCAATGTCCTCCTCCTTGCCGTCATAGGCCAGCACCGCATCCCGGTTTTCAATGTTGTTGTACTCTCGCAGCACCGGCTCCACTGGGGGCAAGTCGCCAAAGCGCCGAAAATGCCACTGCAAATAGCCAATCCAGATCACCAGGTCGGCAATGGCAGCCGCGCGGGGATTCAGCTCAATGCCCAAAAACTGCGACGGGTTCACCTGGTCAATATCCAGCCGCAGCTGGGCCTGCCCGGTGATGTCTTCCAAGCGCTTCAGCACCTCCGACTCTAGCTGCTTCATCAAATCCAGCGTTACGTACAAAAAGTTGCCCGTGCCGCAAGCCGGGTCCAGAATGCGGGTCTGGCGCAGGTCAGAGAGAAATGCTTCCAGGGTCTCGATCGCTTTCTTCTTTTGGTTCTCTTTCTTTATTCGGGTGTTCTGTAGCTCTGATGCTTCTAAATACTGTTTCGCTTCCCCCTGCACCACCACCCACTGCGCCTGCAGCGGCTCCATCACCACCGGCTTTACCAACCGCTCCACATAGGAACGCGGCGTATAGTGGGCACCAAGCTTGCTGCGCTCCTTGGCATCTAGCGCTCGCTCCAGCAGCGTGCCAAAAATGGCCGGTTCCACATTCTGCCAATCTCGCTCTGCCGCATCCAGCAAAATCTGGATTTGATCCGCCGAGAGGTCAAAAGCCACCGGGTCGGCAAACAAGCCCCCATTAAATCGCAATAGCTGCCCATGAAAGCCAAAGCTGCCTCCCTCATTCATGGCCTGCCACAGCGCCTCGACTTCTGGCTTAAAGCTCTGGGGATTTTCTCGCCAGCGCCCTTGGAGGGCAGTGGTAAACAATTCCTCCTTCAGCAACCTCACATCTTCCGCAAACATGGTGAAAATGCAGCGCATCAGAAAGTGAGCCACATCCTGCGCTTCATGCTGGCCTTCCAGCGTTTTCGTCAAATTAGCGAGATCGGCGGCTACCTCCCGCGTTACCTTGGCGGCGATCTTCTCCGGGTTGCGGGCCTGTGGGTCAGTGAAGATATCCACAAACAGGTCAAAGACTTCTGGCCGCTTCAGCGCTGCTAGCTCAATATCTTGACGGGCCGCGTAGCCCCCATAGTCGCCATTGAAGCCCATCCACAGCTCAAAGTGGCTACCAATGTCACAGGTCAGCAAATAGGGCGGTTTGGTAGGCACGTTGCGGGTATAAGCGATCGCCTGCACAAACGCTTTTTCCATCGCTTTGAGATAGCTAGGCGTGCCTCGCTTGGCAGTCCCTTTCCCACTCTGGTCGCTGCCTTGTTTGGCCTCAATGATGAAGTGATCAGCCTTGTAAAAGTCGATATAGCCAGCGGTCACTTTGCCGCTGGGGTGATAAACCTTGATGTCTTTGTCAAAACAGAACGGATCGTCCTCTAGGCTGCCCTTTGGCGGAGGACTCTCGACGCCCAGCGCAACACACAGGTCGAGAAAGAAACCTTGATAGTTGGCCCGCTCATTGCCACCAGAACCCTGCCACTTTTTCACAAAAGCATCAATGCGTTGTTGGGCGGCTTCATCCATGGGACATAGGGGCGATGTCAAGGGCATGTCAATTCTGCCCAGGCCACCCCAAGAATTCGGCAAAGCTTACATACATTTACGGATCGGAGAGAGGTGATCATGCCCTGCTGAACGCTAGGCGGGCCTGCTCGTCACGCAAACCTTCACGCTGAGGAATTGTCTACAATTTTCGTTGATTTAAACGACGTTATTGAGGTTCAGTGCTATTGCCAACAAAAGCGGCGTTTAGCTGGCTACCACACGACTCAGTTGCTTCAATCCCTGCAAAATGCACTGCAGTTCTTGATGAGAAGCTAAGGCCGCAAACGCTCGCGAAAAGTTGTACTGCCGCCCTTCAGTCTGGGCCAGTTTTACAAAGACCGAATCATCCCCATTCGTCATTAAGGCAAAACTGGGTCTTTCTGGGTGAGGATTCGCCGCTAGGTACGCCAGAGTTTGCGGCAGGGCTGACCAGACCGAAAGCGCCGTCTTTTTAGATTCCAGTACAACCACCCAAAAGTGCTCCTTCAAGACCAACACAGCCAATCGACCTTGCAGCACTTCTTCTGAGTCTGCCAAAACGAGCTGTACCGATTCCTCGGCTCTGACTCTAAACGGTGGATCGTAAAATCCCGCCAGCGTTAGCAGGGGTGACGCAAACAACAGCATCACAGTGCTTTCGAGTAAATGCCCTTGCGCGCTTTGATAGAGGTAGTGGTGGCGTAACTCAGCGAGCCCCGTCTCTTCAGACTCGGTCAGGGCAGGCAGGTCAACACACCACTCAGGAAAAAATTGTTCATCTTCGGTGCGAGTGAGATGAAATCGTTCTTCCGCTTCTGCCAGAGGTGTAATCGCATCTGTGACCGCAACCGACATCCTTTCTACCCACTCGCTGCTGCTATCTTAAGCCAGAGTCACGGTGGGCATCTCTCATACACGGACTGCATTGCTTCGATCCGTCTAGATAACGTTCTCCAGTTGTAGAATCAGCTCAGGCAATATGTGAGAGCGAATGGATTCTCCCAGGCGATAGAGGGTGCGATGGTATTCATCACCTTGGAGTTGGCAAATGGTAAATGTCGGTTGCTTCGGGCGACCAATGAAAGCGGTGCCACCTAATCCGGTGAAATCCACAATCCAATACTCGGCGATTTGCAGCAGCGCATATTCTTCTAACTTGCGGGCATAATCGTCTTGCCAATTGGTGCTTACCACTTCGACCACCAGTCGGATGGGGATGCCAGACGTAATAATCGGCTCTCGCTGCCATAAGGGTTCCGCTTTTAGCGCCGCTTCATCAAGCACAATTACATCGGGGCGCAGAGCCGTGGCCGCCGTGGCTGGGGGTTGAATCAGGCAATTTTTCGGCACCGTCCAAGCCAGCGCCTGACGCAGGATTTCTGCATAAATATGGCCTGCCAATTTGCCCGCAACACTTTCATGAGGGCCAGTGGGTTCCAAGGCACGCAGTTCTCCATCAATGAGTTCGTAGCGAGGGTCGTCACCATATTGGGCGACGAAATCCTCAAAGCTAAGGGTTTTGGTGGGGGTGTAGGTCATGACGGCCCCTGCCGAACGAGAAAAGGATTGTTCTTAGAGGATAGCGTTGTCCACAACATGGAGATGAACGTTGCCCTGGTTATTCTGGCTCACGAGCGTTCATGATGACCCAGGCGCTGGAACCGTCTTGTCAATGCTCTTTCTTTGCCAATCAGCGTTCAATCGGTTGCAGTCTAAGGGGCTGGGCTTGGTGAGAAGGCGTTATCGCCTAGCCTCGTCCAAGGCATCCCTTAACACCTGGGCAATTCCAGCTTTATCTAACCTCCCCTGCACAACCTGTATCACTAGATCGTAGGCTGCATCATCGGTCAGCATCAGCTGACAACCATTTATCCGTAAAAACGTATCCATTACTGCAAATGCTGTGCGCTTATTGCCATCTACAAAAGGATGATTCATCGCCAGGTGATACAGGTAAGCTGCAGCCTGCTCAGGAATGGTTGGATGTAACCACTGCCGTTCAAACGTCGCCTGCGGTTGGGCTAATGCAGAGTCAAGTAATCGCCCATCTCGTAACCCTGAAGTGCCGCCAAATTTTTCCAGCTGTCGGGTATGGATGGCCAAGACCATCGCTCTCTCCAGAAATCTAGGAGTTTGCAAGGCGAAGATAAACCTCCTTGCGCTCCTTTTCTGACTCCAGATAGGCTTGCCAAACGAGAGCGTCGGCGTCGCTCGGTTCAACAGGTTCCCTCAAGACCAGGTTGAGATAATCTCTAATCCAGACAACGATAAGTTTTTTGAGAAAAGGCAACCTTTCCTGATTTTCTTGCGTAAGTTGCCATTGTAGAAATTCAACCAACCCCTCTGGCGTGATGGTCCACGTATTTTGTGCTCCTTTCTGGCTTGCAGATACCACTGTGACCTCCTGTAAACAGGACGCAATTCGTGATGAATCTGTTGATTCTGTTCTTAAAGCAACCACAATCTGCTGCTCATTAAGACCTAATGACTTGGCCAGGGAAGCGAGGCCGACTCGATAAGAGCCATCAGGAAGTTGGAAAACTTCTATCGCTTCATTACCGATGACAATCTGTTTTTGCTGAATGACGTCTGTCTTGGTCATAAGACTTTGGTGGTTAATTAGAGCATTTGACGACTTAAGAGAACTTAGAAACTCGGTTATTCCTCTTCACAAGCGCCGATGCTAACCCAAGTGCTGGAACCATCTTGCCAAAATTCTTTCTTCCAGATTGGGGCGTTGTGCTTGAGCGTATCGATCGCATATCGACACGCTTCAAACGCCTCACCGCGATGGGGACAGCCGATCGCCACCAGCACGCTAATTTCACCCACCGTCAGCTTGCCCGTGCGATGGTGAATCACCACCCGCGTCACGTCGGTCCACTGCTGGCGAATTTGGTTAGCAATGGTCTTGAAGACTTCCAGGGCCATGGGTTCGTAGGCCTGATATTCCAGACAGGAGACGGCGCGGCCCTCGGTGTTGTCGCGCACCATGCCGCTCATCACCACGATCGCCCCATTGCGAGCATCATCCGCCAGGCGATACGCCTCGTCGAGTGATAACGGGGCAAAGGTCATCGCAAAGCGATCGCCCTCAGCAGTGACGGGGTTGGGCGTAAACGGCAGGGTTGAATCTAAAACCACGGCAAACGTTAATTATCCAGCGTCGATAGCAGCCCCGCGATCGCGGGTGCCTATTAAATATAGTAGGGCCATCCGAGTGGCGACACCGCTGGTCACCTGCTGGCTAATCAGGCTGCGTTCGGGGTCATCCATCAGGGCGGAGCTGATTTCGACCCCACGATTGACCGGGGCCGGATGCAAAATCTTGACCGCTGGCTGGCAGACTTCAATGCGGGCGTGGGTAAGACCAAACTGTTGATGATATTCACGTAGGCTGGGGAGGAGATGCTGACTCATGCGCTCGCGCTGCAGCCGTAGGGTCATGACAAAGTCGGCATCTACCAGCGCCGCTTCCAAATCAGTGTGCTGCACTAATTTGCGAGTGAGTTCCGGCGGATCGACGGGTGATCGCTGAAAGGCTTCAACAAATCCGGGGGGCAGCAGCGTCGGTGGCCCGGCCAGATGCACCTCAGCACCACAGGCCGCCAAACTCCACAGATTAGAGCGGGCCACCCGCGAGTGAATGATGTCGCCGACGATCGCAATCTTTTTGCCCTGCAGCGTCGTAATGGTCGGTTTTTCCGGATTGAGCACCGTACAGAGGGTCAACAGATCTAAGAGGGCCTGAGACGGATGTTCATGCTGCCCGTCCCCCGCGTTCAATACGCCGACCCCGGTTTTTAGCCGGTCGAGCTCGGCGGCGATCGCTTGGGGCACCCCCGTTGCCGCATGGCGAATAATCATCAGGTCGGCCCCCATCGCCAGGTAGGTTTTCGCCGTATCGAGGATGGTTTCACCTTTGGTGAGCGAAGAACTGCCGGGGGCAAAATTGAGCACATCTGCCGACAAGCGCTTCGCCGCTAGCTCAAAGCTGCTGCGGGTGCGGGTCGAGGGCTCAAAAAACAAATTGGTGACCACTTTGCCCTGCAGGGTCGGCACCTTTTTGTTGCGGCGAGAGAGCACATCACGAAAGCTCACGGCAGTATCCACCACCGTTGCATAATCGGTCGGGGTCAACCGTGATAACGAGAGAATGTGTCGATGATTCCAAGCGGTCTCAGCCACAGCGGCATCCTATTCAGCGCATCAGTCAGGAGGGCACTCACCCATGGTCACCGTCAGCTTACATCGCTTTGTCCGTCGGCCCCGGCAATTTTTGCGGGCGCTAGGTTGGGGCAGTCGCCTGGGCATGGCGGGGGCGATCGCCACTGCCTCGATGTTCACGCCTGCTGCCGTGGCCAACTCTCCACAGGTGGTCACCGAGCAGCTCAGCGAATTAACGACTGTTGAGACGGCCACCGAGCGATTCTGGGAGGCCGCGATCGCGAACAGCCCCCCTGGCATGACCGTAATTTTTTACACCCCAACGGCCGCCTGCGACGCCTATGCCGGTGATCTCACGATGGTCGCTGCCGATCACGCCATTCCCCAAGTCGTGCAGCGCTTAGTCACGGATCAAACGCCCCAGCTCATCGATTTTGAACTGGCGGGCTACCGCGTCCAGCCGTCCACCGACGACGGCACGGTGACCATTGATTTTCGCCGCAATCCCCATGCCGAGCGCCACTTTATCTCGCTCTCGATGTGCGAACAGAGAGAGCTGTTCGGCAGTTTACGCCAAACCCTGCTGCAAAATCCGGCCCTAGAGATTAACCAGGTGCGCTTTACCGAGCGCGGTCGCCCGATTAAGTTTTAGGGCATCCTGAAGAACCCGGTTTCTGGGAACAGCTCAACCGTCTGCGGCAAGTTTCCCCATAGAAACCGAGTGCTTGGACACGTCATTTCTTGGACTACTCTTAAACCTTTCCCTTGGCTCAGGGGAAGTTGACCGTGTCACCGGGCGATCGCCCCAGCCCATCCGCGCCCGTCGTTACACCGAGTTGAGCAGCTCAGTCACCTGGGCATCCCAAAGAGCACGATCAACCCCGATGAGTTGATGATGTCCCGCCTCGGGGGAAACGACCAGTTGTTTCGGCGCGGTGATGTTGGCAAACAGCTCGTTAATTTCAGCCACCGTAGTCCACTTATCTTGCTCGCCGTGAATCAGCAGCGTGGGGCAGTTGATCGCCGGGGCAAAGTGGATGGGGTTATGCCGAAACCCGTTCACCCCATGTTGCACGCTGCCCCAAAACACCAGCAGCTCCGCAGTCGGAAACGCGGGCAAACCGTGATACCGTAGACGGCTTCTCACCGCATTCAGAAAGTGTGCAAAGGGCAGTTCTAAAATGACGGCATCGGGGGTAATGCCCTCCTGAGCGATCGCCCGCATGATCGCCACACTGCCCATCGACACGCCGTAGAGAATCGTCGGTGTCGGCAGCTCTAACTCCGCCGCATACTGCAACGATCGCACCACATCTTGGGCTTCCTTCATACCAATGGTGATGGTGTTGCCGCTGGAGCCCCCCACCCCCTGAAAATCGACCAGCAGACAGTCATAGCCCAGAGCCGTAAACGTCTGCGCGGGACTGATGAGTTGGCTGCCCTTCGTACCCAAATTACCGGGAAACAGAACGATGGTGCCCCGAGGGTCAGCAGTCGGCGTCGGCACGAACCACGCTTCTAGAAACCCATCGCCCTGGAGGGGAATCTGACGGGTGGCATAGTCTAAGCCGCGATCGCTGGGCAAGGTTGTTGATACGGGCTTAGCCACCCCTAGACCCACCTGGCCGGGCGATCGCACATGGGTCATGTGGTAGGTCATCAAGTAAGTCGGCCCGTTCGCGACGATCAGCAGCGCCACTAAGCTACCCCAGAGCCAGCGGTAGGATCGTTGGTGAGTAGGGGCTACCGCATCAGATGACAGCACCCGCCCTTGCCAAAGCCGCACGCCTAAGGCGCCGAGATAACAGAGCAAGCCGCCAAAGAGCAAGAAAGCGCCCACAGGCCGGAGCGGCAGCCGCCAAACATTGAAGATACCGAATCGGTGCAGCGCCGCCATGATCAAAGCTAGCCCAACCAGGAGTAAAAGGGTGAGCGTCCCCGTTCGAACTAAAGACCGACGTAGAGTATTCATGGCTCAAGCCGTAGGAAATTAAGTTTGCCAGGTGAAGCGGTCATTTTTCGATCCAGTCTCCTCAGGCCCGCGCCCACCCTGGAGAGACCGATCCGTGATTTACCCTGTAGAAAATTGAGCGACTGCGAGGGGATCATCGAACCCTGGCAGCCGGTTACCTGCTCAACCGTGACCTTTGAGGCCGCTTGATTAAAGGCCATCCCAACGATCTTCACTCGCGATCGCGGCCATTCCGCAGTGTCAAACTCCGCAAAGTTAGACGTGTTTGCCAACAGATGGTGTCAAGGCCGATCGCCCCACTCGCCAACTAAATCTTCCATCGCAATTTCACGGACATTCCCTTTAGAATAAAGTCCTAGCCGTCGCCCAAAACTTCAACCGGCGCGGTTAGAAACTCGAAATCATCTACCCCCGGTGTCGCGACATTGGGGGACGTTTTCATTGTGGCTAGTGACATTCTGATGGCATTTTCTTCCGTCGTTCGAGCCTTAGGGCGCTCCCCCCTCACCACCGAAATTCTCACCAAGCTGCAGCAGTCGCCGCCGGTCAAACTCAGCGGTGCGCCCCGGTTGCCCCGAGGTTTAGTAGCATCGGCGCTAGCCAAAACATCGGACGCGCCGCTGCTGGTAATCACCGCCACGCTGGAGGAGGCCAGTCGCTGGGCGATTCAGCTAGAGGCGATGGGCTGGCGCACCGTGCATTTTTACCCCACGTCCGAGGCGTCGCCCTACGACCCCTTCGACCAAGCCTCCGAAATGACTTGGGGCCAATTGCAGGCACTGGCCGATCTGACCCGTGGCGTCGAGTTAGAAAACACCGCGATCGTCGCCACCGAGCGCGCCCTGCAGCCCCACCTGCCGCCCGTAGCGGTGCTCAAAGACTATTGCCTCGCCCTGACGACTGGGCTGGAGATCAATCTCAAAGATCTGTCCCTACGCCTAGCGCGCCTGGGTTACGAAAAGGTGTCGCTGGTCGAAACTGAAGGCCAGTGGGCGCAGCGGGGCGACATTATCGACGTGTTTCCGGTCTCGTCGGAGCTGCCGATTCGCCTGGAACTGTTTGGCGATGAGCTAGAGCGCATTCGTGAGTTTGACCCGGCCTCGCAGCGATCGCTCGACGCCATCTCCCGCCTGGTGCTCACCCCCACCGACTATGTGCCGCTGATTCTCGATGCCCTGCGCGATCGCCAGCGGCTGGAGGCTCTGTTTCCCCCCGAAGTGCTGGAGGGGGTAGCGGACGGCATCTTTCCTGAGGGAGTGCGGCGCTGGCTAGGCTTGGCCTTCGACCAGCCCGCTTCCCTACTCGACTATCTGCCTGAAAATACCTTCATTGCGCTGGATGAACCCGATCAGTGTCAGGCTCACAGCGATCGCTGGGTCGAACACATCGACGAACAACGCCGCGACCTCACCGTACGGGCGACGCATTTTGGGAGTGAGGGCTCGGAAGATCCAGCATCTGATCGCCCCAATGCGTCGTCCCTGCCGGATGCCCCCCAACCGCCCAAGATCCACCGCCCCTTTGCGGAAACGCTCGAAGAACTAGCCCTGTTCACCACCATTCACCTGACAGAACTGGCGGAGGAAAAAGCGGGCCTGAATCTGGCCAGCCGCCCGGTACCTGCCATTCCCCATCAGTTTGGCAAGCTGGCGGAAACCATTCGCGGCGAGCGCGATCGCCGCTTTGCTACCTGGCTGATTTCGGCCCAGCCCTCGCGATCGGTCGCCCTGCTGCAGGAGCACGACTGTCCCGCGCAGTTCATCCCCAACCCGCGCGACTACCCCGCCATCGAAAAACTGCAGGGCCAGCATGTGCCGGTGGCATTGAAGTATTCCGGCCTGGCGGAGCTAGAAGGATTCGTGCTGCCGACCTTCCGCATCGCCGTGGTCACCGATCGCGAATTTTTTGGTCAGCACAGCCTCGCGACTCCTGGCTATGTGCGCAAGCGGCGCAAAGCCACTTCCAAACAGGTTGATCCCAATAAAATGAAGCCGGGGGACTTCGTCGTTCACCGCAACCACGGCATCGGGCGCTTTTTGAAGCTCGAAAGTCTGACGGTCGATCACGAAACGCGGGAATATCTGGTCATCCAGTACGAAGATGGGCTGTTGCGAGTCGCGGCCGATCAGGTCGGCTCTCTATCCCGCTACCGTTCCACCAGCGATCGCCCGCCCACCCTCAACAAAATGACGGGCAAAGCTTGGGAAAAAACCAAAGGCCGCGCCCGCAAGGCCGTGCAAAAGGTGGCGGTGGATCTGCTCAAGCTCTACGCCCATCGAGCGCAGCTCCAGGGGTTCACCTTTCCCATCGATACGCCCTGGCAGCAAGAACTGGAAGACTCGTTCCCCTATCAGGCGACACCCGATCAGCTCAAGGCCGTGCACGACGTCAAGCTAGATATGGAGAGCGATCGCCCGATGGATCGCCTGGTCTGTGGCGATGTGGGCTTTGGCAAAACCGAGGTGGCGGTGCGGGCCATTTTCAAAGCTATCAACTCCCATAAACAAGTGGCGATGCTGGCACCCACCACCATTCTCACCCAGCAGCATTACCACACCCTGAAGGAACGCTTTGCGCCGTACCCGATTCAGGTCGGCCTGTTGAACCGCTTCCGCACTGCAACCGAGAAAAAAGATATTCTGCAGCGACTCAAAACCGGCGAACTAGACGTCGTCATCGGCACCCACCAGCTACTGGGTAAGTCAGTGAATTTCAAAGACTTGGGCCTGCTGGTGGTGGATGAAGAGCAGCGCTTTGGCGTCAATCAAAAGGAAAAAATCAAAGCGCTGAAGTCGGAGGTGGATGTGCTCACTCTCAGCGCCACGCCAATTCCGCGCACGCTGTACATGGCCCTATCTGGCGTGCGCGAAATGAGCCTGATCACTACGCCACCACCCTCGCGCCGCGCCATCAAAACTCATCTGTCGCCCTACGATCCCGAAGCGATTCGCAGTGCGGCGCGGCAGGAACTCGATCGCGGCGGCCAAATTTTCTACGTCGTTCCTCGTGTCGAAGGCATTGAGGAAATCTCCGCCCGCCTGCGCGAGTGGATTCCGGGGGCGCGGATCATGGTGGCCCACGGGCAAATGCAAGAGGGTGAGCTGGAATCGACCATGCTGGGGTTCAGCAGCGGCGAGGCAGACATTCTGGTCTGCACCACGATCATCGAGTCCGGCCTAGATATTCCCCGCGTCAACACCATTTTGATTGAAGACGCCCAAAAATTTGGCCTCTCCCAGCTGTATCAGCTGCGGGGCCGGGTCGGGCGATCGGGCATTCAGGCCCATGCCTGGCTGTTTTATCCTCGTCAGCAGGTGCTCACGCCGAAGGCGCGGCAACGCCTGCGGGCCATTCAGGAATTCGCCCAGCTCGGTTCCGGTTATCAGCTGGCCATGCGCGATATGGAAATTCGCGGCGTCGGCAACCTACTCGGCATGCAGCAGTCGGGGCAAATGGATGCCGTCGGCTTTGACCTGTATATGGACATGCTGGAAGAAGAGATTGCCGAAATTCGCGGCCAAGAGATTCCCAAGGTGGACGACACCCAGGTCGATCTCAAGGTGACGGCCTTTATCCCCAACGACTACATCGACGATACCGAACAGAAAATGAGCGTCTATCGCGCCCTCGCCGCGGCCGATAGCAAGCGGGAGCTGGCCCAGGTCGCGGCTGACCTCAACGATCGCTACGGCCCGATTCCTTTTGCGACGGAACAGCTCATCCGCATCCTAGAACTTAAGCAACTCGGCAAACAGCTCGGCTTTGCCCGCATCAAACTCGAAGGCAAGCAGCACATCATCCTCGAAACCCCGATGGAAGAACCCGCTTGGAGGCTCCTCTTTGACAAGGTGCCCGGTCACCTGAAATCGCGCTTTGTTTACGCGGGCGGCAAGGTGATGGTGCGCGGTCTCGGCGTGCTCAAACCCGAAAAGCAGGTAGAAAACCTGGTGGACTGGTTCAAACTCATGCAGGCGGGCTTGCCGGAAAAGGAAGGGATAGGGGCGATCGCTTGACTCAATCAATTTAAGCGCCAAACTTCACTTAATCTCGATGACGACATAGTAGTCATCAAGCGCTAACGCAAGTTGAAAGCAAATGGGAACGTTTCGCCGGGTTGTGACCGTTTCGAGCGATCGAATAATAGAAGTAACGCTGCCTAAAACAATTCCATTGGGACAAGCGGAAATTGTCATGGTCGTTCAATCGATTGGCGATACATCAGCACATACATCACTGTCTGCCCCAGCTAACCTATTTGGGTTCTTGCCTAAACGCCTCGATCCGCTCTTGTTTGAACGCCAGATCAGAGATGACTGGAATCAGTAGATGGTATCTGTTCGATACCAATATTTTCATTTACTACTTCAACGGTGAGCCTGTTCTAGAGCCTCTTTTTGATGAAGTTTTATCGGATCAAGCTTCAGCACTTTACTGTCCTATCACTTGGGTAGAGATTCTTTGCTACCCTGCCTTGACACCACAAGAAGCTTAGCAAATCAGACTCTTTCTCAGAAAACTTGAGCAAATTGAACTGACTGAGGCGATCTTGGATAGGGCGGCTCAAATTCGGATGGAATATCGAACAGCTCTCCCTGATGCAGTGATTGCTGCCTGTGCCATTCTCACAGAAAGTACCCTGGCAACTCGTAATGAGGTCGATTTCAACCGCATCTCTGGTTTGACTGTCTTCAATTCATTCAGATGATCGCGGCTTTATGGGTAGAGTCCCTTCAATTGACCGTCAACCCAGCGACCGCGCATACCACAGTCATTGCGCGGTCGCGGCGCATTGCCCCACGACACCACCCGAGCAGGTCTCATTTGAGGCGGGTGGATTTGAAGGAAAAGAAGGGTGTTTAGAAGCTCACTCGTGCGCCATATCGACACTCATTTCAGCTGTAGGCTGTAGGGTGATTCGGCGGGAAGAGGATGCTGAGATGCTGTCGACCACGAGCACCCACCTGAAGGCTCAGAGTTCTCTGCTTACAATCCTTCCAAATATTGCAGCAGATCCGCCATTACCTGAGGCTGGGGTTGAAACTGCGGCATCGGCGGCGTCTTGCCGCTCACGACCTGCTTAATCAGCTTGACCTTTGATTTGCGGGCCGAGACGCTGAGCAGACTCGGGCCGACTTCACCGCCAGCGCCGAGCCCGTGACAAACAGCACAGTTCATCTGAAAGATTTCTTGACCGCGATCGCCATTACCTGGCAGGGTTAAAACGTCTTGAATGTAAGGGTCAGCAGCCTGAGCGTGGCGCACGGTTAGCACCGATCCCAACACCACCATCAGCATGACGACGAAGGTCAGTACCGGTCGCAGACCAGACCGTGATGTGGGCAATTCCTTCTCTAGGGCGTCGTCACTCAAAGCCAAACTTCTAGTTACGTTTCGTTATTAACATAGCTTAAAGATGTCTCATAAAGCCCGCCAGAAAACCTTGAATTCAGGTTTTTAGTTTGCAAAAGATTAAGTCAGACGCGCTCTTTTCAGGGATTTGCCGCGCATTGCCCAGGTGAGATGAGATAATAAATCTCAACTAAAAGTTTATTGCTGTGATGGAAAGGAGTCGTTAGGCATGGTTGAACCCCTTTTGAGTGGAATTGTGTTGGGTCTGATTCCGATAACGCTGGCGGGGTTATTTGTGGCTGCCTACATGCAGTACCGTCGGGGCAATCAGCTCGACCTGTGATGGAACCAGCATTTGAGCTCGCACTGACGGCACGCTCTGTCAGACTGGCTCAATAGTGCGGTCGATGATTGCCAAACCCATACGGACAGGCAATGGTAGATTCTTAGATTTTGAGGTGGGCTCAGCGATCGCTGAGCCCCCCACATTTTTTTAGACGAATTTTATTGCAATATGGTGAGGCGCTGCAGTCCCAAAGCGGCCAGACAGGCAGTGACCAACGAAGCCAGGGTAGA
>ERZ1740060.237-NODE-237-length-42093-cov-5.977972_pt1 | contig 42093 bp, 48 predicted proteins | sample MGYA00581743_ERZ1740060 | MGnify/ENA primary metagenome ERZ1740060 (study PRJEB43018, sample SAMN04849235) | marine metagenome | isolation source: floating plastic debris | place: Pacific Ocean | collected 2008-08-27 | study: EMG produced TPA metagenomics assembly...
GGACGTCGACACCTGTCATGACATGTTCACACAGACGTCACATAGCCTGCGAACCGATCCGGCATACGCTGCACACCGCAAGAGGCGCCCATGGCCAGATACCTCACTATCCTCATCGATGGCCGTACCGGCGGCGAAGGACGCTACTCCTTTAGTGCCGATGAAGGGCTGATGGATCGCACACCGGTTCGCGCCATGCGGGCCTTCATGGAATCGGTGGAAGCCAAGGAGCTTCTTCATGGCCATCAGGACTATGAGATCAACGCGGCCATGAAGAGCACGCAGCATGAAATCATCACGACCCTAGGCATCTTGCACCTGACCAACGGGGATGAAGCACCGTTCATGGCGATGATTTCCCGCCATCCCGACGAAGCGTAGGCAGTTCAGCCAACACCACCAACAAAAAAGCCGGGCGCATAGCCCGGCTCAATCGTCGATTGGATGGTTTCAGCGACTAGCTACCGCCTTGGAGGGCCGTGACCGCGCGGCGATTCTGCGACCAGCAGGTGATGTCGTTGCACGTCGCAACCGGGCGTTCCTTACCGTAGGAAATCGTGTTGAGACGGGTCGGCGTGATGCCGCGCGAAATCAGATAGTCGCGTGTAGCAGCAGCGCGGCGCGCACCAAGAGCGAGGTTGTATTCGCGTGTGCCGCGCTCATCGGCATGGCCTTCGATCTGAATGGCATACTGCGCATACTGGGTCAGCCAAGCAGCCTGACGATCCAGCGTCAGCCGGCCCTCGGCCGTCAGAACAGAAGAATCGGTTTCAAAGAAAACCCGGTCGCCGACATTGACGGTGAAGTCCTGCGCGCTGCCTGGAGGCGCAGCCTGCTGCGACACCGGAAGATTATCCGGTGTGGTCGAGGCGCAAGCGGCCATAAACAGGGCGGCAAACACAGCCAAAGCGATACGAGAGATGAGGGATGAGGAAACGCGAGCCATGGCGTTCTGTCTTTCTTCAGGGCCTGCGACGCATGCCGTCGCTGGAAAAAATCAAATGCTCAGAGCCGCCGTCATAAACTGGCAACCTTAAGCGCGGCTTGCTGGTCATGGTAAACGGGGGCTTTTTTGTGGCAACCGACACCTTCGGCGCTGGCACCTGAACCTAGGGTGAATGGAAGGTTAAAGGCCGCCGCCAAGGTCAAAACGTCCAGCCTCAGTGTTCTTGGAAAGCTCGCCTGCTGAAAAGGCCCGGCCATTCATCACCCCATAGACACCCGCCGGCAAAATCTGTGCCGCGATGATCGCACCACCCATATTAAACGATGCGTCCGAACGGCCAAACGAGTAGGGCCGCATTGCGCCGGTCAAAACCACCGTCTTGTCGCCGACCTGATCGGCCAGAAAGCGCGCCGTTTCAGCCATTGTTCCTGTTCCGTGACTGACGACGATGCTTTCTTCTGAAGCTTCCTGAACGGCCGTCAGGATCACCATCCGATCATCGTCGGTGAAATCCAGGCTGTCCTTCATCATCAGTTCGCGCAGCCCCGCATGGAAGCATCGGGAATGGTGCAGAAGATCGGCGATCTGCGCCTTCCCGCCCATCTCAAAGCCAAGGCCCTCCGACTTCCAGTCATGCACCTTCTCGATGGTGCCGCCGGTCGTCAGAACGAGAACATCACGCATGAGAGTGAGGCCGTGCGCCTAGTTCAGCAGCGGTGACCAGGCCGGGTCGGACCCGAAAGATGGTGTGGCCACACGCAGCTCGTTGAAGCCCGTCAGATCAATGGTCCAAAGCTGCGGACCGCCATTGGCACCCGGCGTATCGCGGAAAAACATCAGAACGCGGCCATTGGGCGCCCAGGTTGGACCCTCATTGTGGAACCCTTCGGTAAGAATGCGCTCACCTGTCCCGTCCGGGTTCATGACGCCGATCAGAAAGCGGCCGCCTTGCTGTTTGGTGAAGGCGACAAGGTCGCCGCGCGGCGACCAGACCGGCGTTGAGTAGACGCCAGACCCAAAGGAAATCCGATTCTGGCCGGTTCCATCAGCGTTCATCACATAGAGCTGCCCCTGGCCGGAACGGTCGGAGGCAAACACAATCTGCCGACCATCCGGGGAGTAGCTCGGTGAGGTATCGATGGAAGCTGAACTTGTCAGCCGGGTCGTTGTCTGCGCCGAGAGGTCGAACCGATAAACGTCCGAATAGCCATCATTTTGCAACAGGCTCATCACCAACTGCCCGCCATCAGGCGAGAAGCGCGGTGCGAAGGTCATGCCGGGGAAATTGCCGACCAGGCGGCGCTGCCCGGTCTCGATGCTCAGCAGGTAAACGCGCGGCGCACCGCCCTCATAGGACATGTAAGTAATTTCCTGTCGGCCCGGTGAAAAGCGTGGCGTGAGAACCAGATCGCCGCCGGTGGTCAGGAACTGAATGTTAGCGCCGTCCTGATCCATGATCGCCAGCCGTTTGATGCGCGCTTCCTTCGGGCCGGTTTCATCAACAAAGACGATGCGAGAATCGAAATAGCCGTTTTCGCCCGTCAGGCGCTGATAGATGGCATCGGAGATGATGTGCGCCACGCGGCGCCAATTGTCGGGTGTCGTGAAATACTGTTGGCCGATCATCTGCTCGGCGCCGAAAACATCCCAAAGCCGGAAGTCGACGCGCAGCCTGCCATCCGTCTGCCGCTCCACCTGTCCGACAACCAAAGCCTGTGCGTTGATGACCCGCCATTCGGCAAAGTTCGGCGCAGAGGCAGCATCAAGGCCCTGCTGAATGAACGAGGCTGGATCCAGCGGCCGGAACAGACCGGATCGTTCCAGGTTACCGGTGATCACCGTGCTCATATCAAAAGCAATCTGATCATCACCGGTGGTGGAAACAAAAGCCGGGATGGCAATCGGCAGAGGCTCAAGCGTGCCTTGCGTGATATCGATCTCCAGCACCGCATGGGCGGGCCGCGCAACCGTAAGCAGCATGGCGATAGCCAGGCTGGCCATCAGGCCAAGAGTCAGGGCGGCACGCGCCATCGGGCGATCCGTCACACCATATTGGGTCATCATTGCATTCACTCCTGGACCCGCACGCCCCATCCTGCGCTTGCCTAGCGCAACATCTCACGCGGATCGAAATTGACTATCACATCTGCCCAAGCAGCGTACTTCTCAAAAGGAAGAGAATAAGGCGCGCAGCGCCGCACCGCTCGCAAGGCGCTATCGGCCGCCGCTTGGAAGGCAGGGTTTCCTGAGCTGTTGATGACACGCGCCGCCCCTTGCAGCGCGCCGTTCTCAGCCAGATTCATCTGCACCCGAACCACAAGGTCCGATGCACCAGCCGCACCAATCGGCGGGTTCCAGCACCGTGCGATCTGACGACGCAGAGCATCCATTTCGCTTTCCGAAAGCTGCTCATCCTGACCAAGAGCATCGCCGCGGGTCGCCGGCGTCTGGTCCGAAGCACCGCCACCACCCTGGTTTTCATCGCGATTGATGAGCGCAGCGATTTCATCAGGATTGAATTGGTCTTCCTGCGGTTGTTGTTGCGCCGCTTGCACAGGCTGCACGGGAACATCCGGCCGCACCAGCGGATTGGGCGCGGAAAAGCGTGACTGCGGTCCAGTCTCGGCAGGCGCTAACGGTTCCGCAATGGGCTCCGGTTCCGGTTCACTCACCGGCTCCGGTTCGGCCTCTACTGGCGTCGGTGGCGGCGCTGCCGACGTATCAGGCGTTGCCAGCGCGTTGTCAGCAGCGGTCGCCGCATCCTGGCGACCCTCGCCTTCTGTTGCCGTGCCGCGATCAACCTCAGACTGGCCCGCAGATGGCGGCGTGTCTTCGGTTGGCAGGGGTTCGGCGGTGCGCATGCCACGGGTAATCTGGCTGAACTGTTCGCTCGATAGAATCTCGACCGGCACGGCCTGTGCCGTGACGACATCGAACGGGTCGGGCTGCGACAGGTTGATCACCATCGCCCCGAACAAACCTGCATGCAGGAGGAAGGACATGGGAACGCCAAGTGGTAGCGGCGATCCGCCTGCAACGCTGTTAAGAGCCATCCTCTTCCGCCGTCACAAGCCCCAGCCGTTGGTACCCGGCCCCAGAAATGCGCGCCATCACCTGCATGATGGTGCCGTAATCCGCTGTGGTGTCGCCGCGCACGAAAATGCGCGTATCAACGCCTTCCGATGCGATGGCCTCCAGCGTGGAAACCAGCTGCTCCAGAGACACCTCGGTATCTTGTAGAAAAACCTGGCCATCGGCCGTCACCGACACGGTGATCGGCTCTTCTTCGCTTTCCAGCGCGTTGGCAGACGTTTCAGGCAGATCGATCGGCACGCCGACAACCAAAAGCGGTGCGGCAACCATGAAGATGATCAAAAGCACCAGCATCACATCCACAAACGGTGTGACATTGATCTCGCTCATCGCCCGCGGACGCGCGCGGCGCCGGCGGCGCGATCCGCCTGATCCCGATGCGGCAACACCCATTCCCATCGAACCGGTCCCTTGCCTGCCTACTGTGCCGCCTGACGGACCGACGAGGCACGCTCATCAATCTGCCGCGAAAGGATCGCCGAAAACTCGTCGGCAAATCCTTCAAGCCGCGTCGTCTGGCGACCAACATCATTGACGAACTTGTTGTAAAAAATCGTCGCGGGAATGGCGGCAACAAGGCCAAGTGCTGTCGCAAAAAGGGCCTCGGCAATGCCCGGCGCCACAACTGCCAAATTGGCGTTTTCGGTTGCCGCGATGGCCTGGAAGGCGGTCATGATGCCCCAGACGGTACCGAACAGGCCGATGAAGGGTCCCGCCGAACCGACCGACGCCAACACCAAAAGGCTGCGTTCCATCCGCTCGGACTCTCGGGCGATGGTCACATCCATCACTTTGTCGATGCGCGTTTGAAGCCCGATCATCGAGCTTGCATTGCGCTCATGGCTGCGCTTCCATTCGCGCATCGCTGCAACAAACACCGACGCCGTCGTCGTGTTCGAACGCTGCTGCGTGGCGTGATAGAGCTCTTCGAGCGACTGGCCGGACCAAAAAACGCGCTCAAAGCGATCCATCGCCTTTTTGTTGCGGGCAAACATCAGCCACTTGTCGATCACAATGCCCCAGCACCAAACCGAAGCGACGATGAGCCCGATCATAACGACCTTCACGACGATATGGGCCTGCAGGAAAAGCCCATAAAGCGACAGGTCGTGCGCCTGCGCATTCAATGCCGTGGTCAGGACATCCGTTCCGTCCATGCAAAATCCTCAAATCCTTGTCGCCACACGGCTGTGTGGCCCTTGCACGCTTCCGACTTTTCATTCTGCCAGAGCTGAGCGAACGGCGGCGGCACCTGCGCTGCGATTGTGTCAGCATAAGGACGGCGTGCTGCACCGCACCTATAGTCAAGCACCCCTAAGACAGGGTTAATCAACCGTTATCGGCCGCAACCGACGCCATCATGGCATGCATGGATGGCGGCATGCGGGCCGGGCGACCGGATCGCTCCACGCAGGCGACAGTCACCCGCGCTGTCGCAAGAACAGTGTCGCCGCGCACAATGCGCTGATCCATCACGGCGCGCGCGCCACCGACCGATTGTGGCATGCACTCAACGGTGATGACGTCATCAAAAACAGCCGGCCGGATGAAGTTGATGTCCATATGTCGGATAGCAAAGAACAGACCCTTTCCATCCGGTCCATCAGTCGCCATCACCGTCTGGTCAATGCCGTTTTCACGCAGATAGTCAGTGCGCGCACGCTCAAAAAATTTCAGATAGTTGGCGTGATAAACGATCCCTGCCAGATCGGTGTCCTCGTAATAGACCCGAAAATCGATCTGAAAATGCGGGGTGAAAGGGTCGGCAATGGCCATGCATACTCCACACGTAAGAAGCGCCCCTGGGTAAGAGGCGCTTCCTTGTGGCGATCCCAGGCTGACCTGTCAAAATCAGCCGGTCAAAGATCGAATTGATAGCTCTGCGGCACATAGCGGAAGCCATCGCCGCGGGCAGCAACATAGCCAAGCGCGGGGAACGGCATGTGATAGCCGACAAATGGAATGCGGTCGGCCGCAAGCATGCCCAACACCTCTCGGCGTGCCGCGGCGGCGGCGGCTTTGTCGGCATCAAAGCGCACTTCCCAATCCGGATAGGCCAGCGACCAGACGTAATGGTTGGCAAGATCGGCAATCAAAACAAGCTGTTGCCCGTCACTTTCGATCCGGAAGACCATGTGCCCGGGGGTATGGCCGAAAGCTGCCATGGCGGTGATCCCACCGGTGACCGATGCCCCATCATCCAGGAACGTCATCTGCTCGGCAAAAGGCACGACCATGTTGGCGACCATGCCGGCTAGCTGCTCCGGCGCATTACCACCGGTCCAGAAATTGTACTCCGCCGATCCGGTGACATAGCGCGCATTGGGGAAGCTCGCCGCGCCGCTCGTCATCATCCCACCAATATGGTCCGGGTGCATGTGGGTGATAACGACAATCGTCACGTCTTCAGGCGCATAACCGGCATCGGCAAGCGCAGCGGGAAGATTGCCATTGTCACCGCCATTGCCGGTGTCGAACAACACCACCTCAGAGCCGGTGTTGACCAGGGTCGGCGTAAAAAAGAAACGCGCCTGATCGATGGGCAGAAAATTCTCCTGCGAAACGGCCGCAAACTCATCGGCACCGACATTCATACCGAAGATGCTTTGCGGCTCAGGGACGTTGCGCGCGCCATCAAGCAGGGTGACGACTTCAAAGCTGCCGACCCCAATAGTTCGCGAAAGGCGGTGCGCGCCGCCGTGACCCATCGCGTGCGCTGAAACCGCCGGCAGGACCGCAGCACCAAGGGTTAGGCCGCCTGCGCCCGCAAGCACTGCACGGCGGGAAAGGGAAGTCTGGTCGAGGTTTGTCATGACAAAGCTCCAAATGAGAAAGGGGTGTCCTGTCCGAAGCACTTGGAGCGCCGGACCCGAAGGACCAGCCTGGCGCAACAGGATGGCAGACGAACGACACTGTTCTGCCGGCCTTTGCCGCCCATAGTCACATTTACGTTATGGGACAGGCCAAGGGGCTGTGCTAACCCGGTCAGGCGCTCGCTATTGTGTGGGCGAGAAGGCACCCATCCATGCAGTCCCCCACCCAACCTGGCCGCGGCGAGTTCGTGGTTCTTGCGGCATCCTTGATGTCGACGATCGCCTTGTCGATTGATCTCATGCTGCCGGCCTTTCAGGAAATGAGCGATCATTTCGCGCTGGCCCAGCCCAATGACCGCCAGGCTATCATCACCATGGTGTTCGTTGGCCTGATGATCGGCCAGCTCTTCTTCGGCCCGCTATCGGACTATATCGGCCGCAAACCAGCCATCCTCGCCGGCATTGCTCTCCACACGGTCGGATCGGTTCTTTGCATCTTTGCCGATGACTACACGGTTCTTCTCATCGGTCGCTTCCTTCAAGGCATGGGCGGGGCAGCCGCGCGGATCGTCATTGTCGCCATGGTGCGCGATCGGTTCGTTGGCCAAAACATGGCCAAGGTGATGTCGATCGTGTTGACCGTTTTCATTCTGGTGCCGGTGTTCGCGCCGGCGCTCGGCGAGGTGTTGCTTCTGTTCGGGCCCTGGCAGTTTCTGTTCGTGGTCTTATCGTTGGTCGCCATCACGAGCTGCGCATGGCTCTATATCCGCCAACCCGAAACCCATACCGACCGTGCACCCTTTGAAGCCGGTCAGTTGATCAGTGCGGTCAAAACCGTGCTGACCACGCCAGTTTCGATCATCTATGCGCTGGCGGCAGGGTGCGGCTTCGGCACCCTTCTTGGGTACATTGTCTCCGCCCAGCAAGTCCTTCAGGACCTCTACCAAACAGGCAGTGCCTTCGCGATCTACTTTGGGGTCTCGGCCGGCTTCGTCGCGCTGTCGACCATCGTCAACGCCTGGCTTCTCAATCGCCACACAATGGAAGCAATCACCTTTGCCGCCATAGTCGCTAAGGGCCTTTGGGCGGCCTTGTTCCTTGCCTATTTTTGGCTGGTGGAACCCGTACCGCCGCTCTGGCTTTGGATGGTGTTCATCACAACCGCTTTGTTTTTGGTCGGCATCACCTTCGGCAATTACAACGCAATTTCCCTGCGTCCGCTTGGACATATTGCAGGCATCGCATCGTCGGTGACCGCCTCCATACAGACACTGGTCAGTGTGGTGGTCGCCGGGCTTACCGGTGCAGCCTTTGCGATGAACATCACACCGGTGGCATTTACAGCTTTGTTGATGAGCGTGTTATCGATCATGCTGATGATGGTGGGCTGGCGACTTTCCCCGCCGCCGAGCGCTCAGGCGCTCGAGGCCGAGTTGGCCGAGGGCGCTGCGATGTCGTCGAAGGACGTTGAGCCAGGCGCAAGTTCCGCAGGTTCATAGCGGAACCCATCGCCCTCACGGAACACCCGCCCGACAGCGGGAAACGGCATGTGGTAGGGCGCAAACGGTACCGCTTCATCAGCGGCCCAGCCCAGCATGCTCTGCCGGCGGGCTGCCGCTTTGGCGGGATCGGCATCAAGGCACATATGCCAGTCGGTCCGCGCCATGGAGAGCACGGGATGATTGGCGAGATCGCCGGCGATGAACAACCGGTCGCCGTCATCTTCAATCATCACACCCACATGGCCGGGCGTGTGACCAGAGCAGTCGACCAGTCGGACACCAGCCACGATCTGGGCGTCCGGATCGACCGCTGTCAGGTTGGAACCTAGCGCCGCCATCACGCGATGCGGCAGGTTGGCAAAATCGCCTTTCTCCGCCGCCCAGAAGGCACGCTCAGCCTCGGCGACAAAGTGCGTCGCCTTTGAAAAGACGGGCGCACCATCACCGCTCAAAAGCCCGCCAATATGGTCGACATGCAAATGGCTGATGATGACATGGGTGACGTCCTGCGGTGCCAAGCCGACATCACGCAACGCATCCAGAAGTCGCCCAGCCTGGGGGGAAGCCTCTTCGCCAAAACCGGCATCGATGAGAATGCGGCAATCGCCCGCCTCCACCAGCGTTGCGGTTGCCGGAAAATCGAACTGATCGGTCGCGATATGATGCTGTCCGGCCAAGCGGCGCACATCATCGGCGCTCGCGTTAATCGCGAAGGTTCCACGCACATCCTGCTTGCTGATAGCGCCATCATAGAGCCGCGTAACGGTGAGAGCGCCAACATTGATGCGCGCAAACCGAGGGAGGACAGCCTGCAGCATGGGCGCACCCTACGCCTGCCGTTCGACAATCCCAACTCGACAATCGGCTAGAGGTTAACCTTCGTCTGTCTCCTCACCAGCAAACAGGCCCATCTGCGCTGCATTGAGCCCCTGCGGGGCGGCGATGCCAAGATGGTTGAAGGCTGCCGGTGTCATCAGCCGGCCACGCGGCGTCCGCTGAATGAAGCCTTGCTGAAGCAGGAAAGGCTCGACGATCTCTTCCAGTGCGTCGCGCGGTTCTGAAAGCGCGGCAGCCAGTGTCTCTATACCAACCGGGCCACCGCCGAACTTGGAGGCAATGAGATCAAGATAGCGCCGATCGAGCGTATCAAGGCCGATCGAATCGACATCAAGGCGCCCAAGCGATGCATCGGCCATCGCCCGGTCGATGGCACCGGACCCATCGACAAGCGCGAAATCGCGCACCCGTCTCAGCAGCCGACCGGCGATGCGCGGCGTGCCGCGCGAACGTCGGGCAATTTCCCGCGCCCCATCATCGGACATTGGGACACCCAACAGCCTAGCCCCGCGGCGAACAATCAGCTCCAGTTCCTCAGGTGTGTAAAACTGCAACCGGATAGGAATACCAAACCGATCCCGCAGCGGGGTCGTCAACAGACCAAGACGGGTTGTTGCCGCCACCAGCGTGAAACGAGACAGGTCGATCTTCACCGACCGGGCCGCCGGCCCCTCCCCGATGATGAGGTCAAGCTGGAAATCCTCCATCGCCGGATAGAGCACCTCCTCAACCGCTGGATTCAGCCGATGAATCTCGTCGATGAAGAGGACGTCACGATCTTCCAGATTGGTCAGGATCGCGGCGAGATCGCCAGCTTTTGCGATCACCGGCCCAGACGTGGCACGGAAATTGACGCCAAGTTCACGGGCGACAATCTGCGCCAAGGTCGTCTTGCCGAGCCCTGGTGGGCCGACAAAAAGCACATGGTCAAGCGCTTCGGAGCGGGTTCGCGCTGCTTCGATGAAGACCTTCAAATTGGCGCGCGCATCCGCTTGTCCGGTAAAATCGTCAAGCGCTTGCGGCCGCAGGGAGACCTCGTCTGTTTCGCGAGTCTCCGCATCCAACAGCGGCGAGCGCTCGCTCATCAGCTTGCGACCTCGGCGACCGGATCATTGCGGCCCCAAAAGCGGGCGATGCGCGACAAAAGATAGGTCGGAACCAGGCAGACGATCACGGCAAAGGACGCACCATAGCGCCCACCCTCAAGCGCCATGAACTCGCTGACCATGAAGTAGATGGCCCCAATGCCCGACCCGAGGAGAAGGGCGCTCCACCCGGTCACCGGCCCACGCCAACCCTCATGCCAAGCAACCACAGCGCCGGCCACAACGGCAGGCACCACACCCAGCCAATAACCAAACAGGGCGCCATACACGCTCAGCAAGGTCGCCACGGGGAAGAAAGCCGCAAGAGCCTCGCCGACAGTGGCATCGCTGCCGATGACCATGAAACTCGCCAGTAGAAGTCCGCCTATCAATCCGCCAAGCGCGGGGCCCACAAGAGCGAACAGCACGACGATGGCCGCAGCACGTGGCCAAGGGCGCTCGGGCAACGTGGTTTCAGGCAATGGGTCGGTCACTGGCAACGGATCAGGGGACAAGGACAAGAATCCCGACAAACATGATAAAAAGAACACACAGAAGAAGCGTCATCCGACGACGCAAACGAGCATAGGCCTGTTTGACAGCCGAATCCTGTGTCACGAGCACCCAGGGTTTATCCCAGACATAGATGCGACCGAAGACTTCATCGTCAAACTGACGCTTGAAACCAAGGCCCAACATAACGCCGGCCGGCACAAGGCCGAACAAAGCCACCAGCACCACGATCAGGGCCTTCATGCGTTACCTGCTTGTGTCACCTGTCCCCCCAAGGCATAGCGCGGTTTTTCGCTCCAGCGCGCAAGGCGATGGCTTATGCCGCGAGGTTTTTCAAGCCCAGCCGGATAAGTGTCGCAGTCGGCGCATCATCACCAGCTTCCGAAACCGCCTTCGATACCGCGCTTGATGCGGCCTGGGCCGAGTAGCCAAGATTGGTGAGCGCAGAGACCGCATCCACCACAGCGGAGGCAGCAACGCCCTCACCCAGTTCCTGCTGCAGGCCTAGCGCGCCACTTGTATCGCTGGAAAGCGTGGGCGCTTTGTCTTTCAATTCAGCGACAATACGCTGCGCGACCTTGGGCCCAACACCGGGCGCACGCGCGACCATGGCTTTGTCTTGCAACGCGATCGCCGAGGCCAGATCGCCAGTTGAGAGCGTCCCGAGGATGGCCAAGGCCACTTTGGCGCCCACACCTTGAACCGACTGCAACAGGCGGAACCAGGAACGCTCCGCCTGGCTTTCAAACCCGTTGAAGCGGATCATGTCCTCACGCACCAGTGTGTCGATCCAAAGCTCAACAGCCTCTTCACCACCCTTGTAGCGGCCCAACAGTTTGGACGAGCCATAGATCTCATAGCCGACGCCGCCGACATCGAGGATCAGGCTGTCCTCCATCACCGCATCCACGCGGCCGCGCAGTTTTCCGATCATGAGGCCTTCTCCCGCAACTGTCGCATCGGGCGGTGATGGGCATGGCAGATCGCAATTGCCAGGGCATCGGCCTCGTCAGCCGACGAAATCTCAGCGCGCGGCAGCAGTGTCTTCACCATTGCCTGAACCTGTCTCTTGTCAGCATGGCCGACGCCAACCACCGTTTTCTTCACTTGATTGGCTGCATATTCGCCGACCGACAAACCAAGCCTTGCTGGCACCAGCATAGCAACGCCGCGCGCCTGACCAAGCTTAAGTGTTGAAACAGGGTCCTTGTTGACGAAGGTTTCCTCCACCGCCGCTTCCAGCGGGTTATGCGTGTTCAGCACGATCTCCAATCCCTCATAAAGAGCAGCCAGACGATCCGCCAAATCCTTCTTAGCAGAGGGAGAAACAGCGCCACTCGCAATATAGACAAGCCGCGTGCCGACGCTGTCGACCACGCCCCACCCCATGCGGCGCAGACCCGGATCTATGCCAATGATGCGAATCGCTTGTCGTTCCATACCAATTGGCGTAACGCACTCCGCTTCGCCCCCCAAACAGGCTTTGCCATGCAGGCTCTTTTGGACGCCTTTCAATCGTCTTTCTTCGCGTTCTGGGACCATCCGGCGCTTATCCCGGTGCTGATGGCGGTATCGCTGGCCGGCATTGTGCGGGGCTTTGCCGGCTTTGGTGGGGCCATGGTCTTCATGCCCTTTGCTACCTTCCTCTTTGAGCCGCGCTTGGTGGTGGTCGCCTTTTTCATGATCGACACCAGCGTCACGATACCACTTCTGCGCAGCGGCTTCCGACATTGGGATTGGCGCACCGTTATCCCTTGCGCCCTCGGCTCCTGGCTCAGCGTTGGCCTCGGCGCCTACCTTCTGGCCAACACCGATACGCAGGTGCTGCGCTGGGTGATTTGCGGCATCATCATTGTGCTGGTCGCTTTTATGATGTCAGGCTGGCGCTACACCGCCCGCCCGCGCCCACCAGTTTCTCTTGCAGTCGGTTCGGTATCAGGAATCCTTGGCGGCATTTCGCAGGTCTCCGCGCCACCGCTCGTCGCCTACTGGTCAGCCGGTCCCTTCCCGGCTGAGACGATCCGCGCCAACCTGATCTGCTTTTTCTTCTTCGCAACGCTAGGATCACTGCTCGCGTTCAGCGCCAATGGCGTGTTTTCAGCGCAGTCGTTCGCCCTGGCATTCTGGCTGGCACCGGCCTACGGGCTGGCGATTTTCATCGGCGCAAGGCTGTTCAAGGGAACAGATGATAGTTTGTTCCGAAAGGTCGCCTTCGGCCTGATATTGATTGCAGCGGTCACCAGCCTGCCAGCCCTGGACTCCATTTTACGGAGTTAAGCGTCGGCGAGCGCTGCCATCACATCGTCAGACATCTCAAAGTTGGCGTAGACGGTCTGAACGTCGTCATCGTCTTCGAGCGTCTCGATAAGGCGCATGAGCGATGCACCCTTATCGGCATCGACCTCAATCGTGTTCTGAGGTTTCCAAATCGGGTTCACCGATTCCGGCTCGCCAAGCGCGGCGGTAAGCGCGGTAGAGACCTCGTTGATATCCTCAAAAGCGCAATAGATCGTGTGACCATTCTCATCGGACACCACATCTTCCGCCCCCGCCTCGATGGCCGCTTCCATTACGGTGTCCGCATCGCCGGCATCGGCAAGAAAAACGATCTCACCGACGCGGTCGAACATGAAGGAGACCGAACCCGTCTCGCCAAGTGATCCGCCACTTTTGGTGAAGTAAGAGCGAACGGCGCTGGCCGTGCGGTTACGATTGTCCGTCATCGCCTCGACCACGACGGCAATGCCGCCAGGGCCATAGCCCTCATAGCGGATTTCCTCGTATTCCTCGCCATCCCCAGCTTGGCTCTTCTTGATCGCGCGTTCGATATTGTCCTTGGGCATCGATTGCGAGCGCGCGTTTTGCACTGCCAGACGAAGACGCGGGTTCATGTCTGGGTCCGGCATCCCCATTTTGGCGGCCACAGTGATTTCCTTGGCCAGCTTGGAGAAGAGCTTGGAGCGGGCTTTGTCCTGCCGCCCCTTGCGATGCATGATGTTTTTAAACTGACTATGTCCAGCCATAGCGCTTCAACACTTCCGATGGGTCATTTCACGTGAACGGGAATGGCGGCAGTGGCTGCCCAACCATCAGACCCCGCTTTTGCCGCACATAGGCCGAAAGACCTTGTAAATCCAGCCCTGCGCCTCCCAGCGACGCCAGCGGCAGGCCATTCTGACTATCATCAACAGCTTTCAATCTAGCTGTGTCTGTCCTGCCAGAAGGATGGGATGGCTGGCGATACATCACCGCCAATACGCACTGGTGCGCACTCCAAGGCCAATCCCGTTGCTGGATCAGCCAGAACCGCCAACCCGCATAAACTGCCTTCGCCATCAGCGGGCGAGAAACGCGCTTGCGGCACCTTGGTCAAAAACCGCTGAACTGGTTCAACCTTGTCCATGCCGATGATGGAGTCATAGGCACCGGTCATACCGGCATCGGTCTGGAAGGCCGTGCCATCCGGTAGCACCCGATGGTCCGCCGTTGGCACATGCGTGTGCGTGCCGACGACCAACGTCGCCCGCCCATCCACATGCGCGCCCAGCGCCTGTTTCTCACTTGTCGCTTCAGCGTGAAAGTCGACAACTGCGAAATCGGAGACTTGGCCAAGCGGACAGGCCGCAAGTTCCCGGTCGACAGCGGCGAAAGGGTCCTCCATGGCATCCATAAAGAGGCGACCCATCGCGTTGACCACCAGCACCTGCTCGCCGGTGCGTGCCTTGAAGAGCCCGGCACCCCTGCCCGGTGTTCCGGCTGGATAGGTGACAGGGCGCAAGAGATTCGGGATCCGTTCGATGAACACCAAAGCATCACGCTGATCCCAGCTGTGATTGCCAAGCGTGATGACATCGACACCGAGATCGAAGAACTGCTCGCAGATCGCTTCGGTTATACCGAAACCATGCGCTGCATTTTCGCCGTTCAAGACGACAAAGTGAACGTCGTAACGATCAATCAATCCAGGCAGATGATCGGCAACGGCATCCCGCCCAGCTCTGCCGACGACATCCCCAATGAAAAGAAGGTTGAAGCTCATTGTCGGTCGGTAGCAGCCGAGCCAACGCGAAGGAAGGGCTCCATCCGTTCACAGCCATGGTCGAAGATCCGAATACCGCTGGGCGTCAATATGGCATCCAGCATGACGTCATGCGGCTCGGCGTCGAAGGCCGGCACCTCTTGCTCCTCGAAGGCCAGACCGACATAGGCTGGGCGATGGCCACGACGGTACATCTTTGCCACCGCCCTGTCATAGTGGCCCTTGCCATAGCCGATACGCTGGCCGGCCGATGAAAACGCGGCCAGAGGAGCGAAGATGAGTTCGGGCAAAATCTGTGGCTGATCGGCATCGGGCCCCAGTGTACCAAAGCCAACAGAGACCAACTCTTTGCGTCGGTCCCATTGCCGAAAGACCATGGTCTCATTGTCCAGCAGAACCGGGAGAGCAAGCAGCGCACCTTGATCGGCCAGCGTGTCGACAAGGCGCGCGGGATCAAGCTCATGGTCGATGGCGTGATAGGCCGAAACCACACGACCCCCCACATCGAGCATGGCATGTCCGGCCACCGCCTGTGCCGCTCTAGAGCGAAGCGAGGCATCCATGCCGCCGCGCATATCAAGGACGCGCTGGCGCAGGTCAGCTTTGTTGGTAGGAAGCATAAGAGACAGAGACGCGGCCAAACCGCACTGAGGGAGGAAAAGTGAAGCCACAACGGCCGTGTCGGCGTCGATCCTGGGAACCTACAAAGTAGGTGGGCGCCGTGTAGTCCGGTCCACGGACCGGTCCAGGGACAGCTCCCTTAAGGATCGGTAAGGCCCCAGGAATATTGCCAATGCACGAGAAGCGCAGCTTCCCAGTCGATATAGGCGTCGCCGCCCCCGCGATCAATGCGACATCGTCGTTTATGTGGAGGGCGTGCCTTGATTGGATACTGGCGCGCTTGCTGGTCGCTGCACGGTTCGCTCAAGCCGGTCCGCCAGGGCATCGATACGCTCGCGCAGCTGATCGTTGCTGCCCACGTTCGTTGACTGCATCAGCGTCATCGCTGACTGAAGTTCGGCAACCTTGGCCGTCAGCGTATCGAGCTGTGCCTGCGCATCATTAAGCTTGTCGGTCATCACCAGCCCGGCCATCACAGCAAGGCGTGTGTCACCAACCTCGCCAAACGATGTGCGAAGCTCGCTAACCGTTGCATCAAAGGTCTGAGCAAGCGATGCCAAACGAGGCTCGTCTCCATCCTCGCACGCGAGTCTGAAAGATCGGCCAGCAATGGTGACAACAACTTGGCCCAAAGCGCTCCCCTAACGATCCGCTCAACCAGGAACTGCCGGCGACGGCGGTGGCGTTTCACCAGCCAACACCGACTGCACGGTCTCCATCACATCTGAAAGGCGCTGCGCCACGGCCACATTGGCTTCTTCGAGCGTCTTAGCCTCAGCGCGCGCAACATCCAGAAGCTGAGCGAGTTGGGCACGGTCGGTGCGCAAACGCGCAACTTCCGCATAAAGCCGCTCGCGCTCCTCCAACAGCGCAACTCGCTGACCGGAATCAGCTTCTATTGTCCGGATCGCATGATCCAGCCGGTCAAACGCTGACTCCAAATCCTGTGCCATGCCGCCAAGCCACCGAGAAAACAAGCTATCGAGAAAAACCTGAGCCGTCCCAACGATGCATCACGCATCATCGGCAGGTCGTTACAATATGGCACTCTAAAAACCGGTGCCCGGCCCCGTCAACGCCCCGCTTGGGTCGACTTAACCTTTTCAATCCCGGCCGGGTCCGTTAAGACGCGCCCGAACATCCTGGCCCTCAGTGATGCGACCGCCACAAGCGACGATGCATCGCCAACGTCCGGCCCCGGCCGACAAGGCTTAAAATGGGGCCTTCACCGTCGACCCCGCCCTTCTGTAACCAACAGTGTAGTCCCCTGATGACCGAGACCGACCGCCATACGCAGATGGCCAATGCCATCCGCTTCTTGTCCATGGACGCCGTGCAGAAGGCCAACTCCGGCCACCCGGGCCTGCCCATGGGTGCCGCCGACATCGCGACGGTCCTTTTTTCCAAGTTTATGAAATTCGATCCGACCGACCCGTCATGGCCGGATCGCGATCGCTTCGTCCTGTCGGCCGGTCACGGCTCGATGCTGCTCTACTCGCTGCTCTACCTACTGGGCGTTGAGGATATGACGCTCGACGATCTGAAGAACTTTCGCCAGCTCGGCTCCAAGACGGCCGGCCACCCTGAGTATGGCTATGCCGGCGGCATCGAAACAACGACGGGCCCGCTCGGTCAGGGCCTCGCCAACGCGGTGGGCATGGCGTTGGCAGAACGCATGCTGGCCGCCGATTTCGGTGGGGAACTGATTGACCACCACACCTATGTGCTCGCCTCCGACGGCGATCTGATGGAAGGCATCAGCCATGAAGCCATCTCCATTGCTGGCCATCTCAAGCTCAACAAGCTGATTGTCCTGTTCGACGACAACAACATCTCCATTGACGGCCCGGTTACGCTGTCGGAGACCGGTGACATGCTCGGCCGTTTTGAGGCGGCCAACTGGGACACCGTGCGCATCGACGGGCACAACCTGGCAGACATCGAAGCCGCCATTGAACGCGCACGCCGCACCGACAAACCAAGCCTCATCGCCTGCAAAACCAAGATTGGCTTCGGCGCGCCGAACAAAGAAGACACGTCCAAAGCTCATGGTTCACCACTGGGTGAGGAAGAAATCGCGGCGACGCGCGAGGCGCTCGGCTGGCCCCATCCGGCTTTTGAAGTGCCCACCGACATTCTCGATGCCTGGCGCATCGTCGGTGTAAAAGGCGTGCATGAGCGCTCTGAATGGACAAAGCGCCACGACGCAAGCGACGTGAATGTGCGCGCCGAGTTCGACCGTCGCATGCGTGGCGATCTACCCACCGGCCTGGGCGATGCCGTCGCGGCGTACTGCCAGCAGATGACCGAAGAAGCACCCAAGGTCGCAACCCGCAAAGCCTCGGAAATGGCGCTGGAAGTCATCATCCCGCACCTGCCTGAAGCGGTCTCAGGTTCCGCCGACCTTACCGGATCGAACAACACGCTCACCAAAACGATGACGGCTGTGGCGCCGGGCGACTACGCCGGCAATTATGTCCATTGGGGCATCCGCGAGCATGGAATGGCATCGGCGATGAACGGCATGGCCCTGCATGGCGGCGTCATTCCCATGTCCGGCACGTTCTTGGTCTTCTCTGACTATTCCCGTCCGGCAATACGCTTGGCGGCTCTCATGCATCAACGCGTCATTCACGTGCTGACGCACGACTCCATCGGCCTGGGTGAAGACGGCCCAACGCATCAGCCGGTCGAACATTTGGCCGCCTTGCGCGCCATTCCCAACCTGCAGGTCTTCCGGCCGGCCGACGTGGTCGAAACCGCGGAATGCTGGATGTTGGCATTGGAAAAAAACGACGGACCAAGCGTTTTGGCGCTTACCCGCCAAGGTCTGCCGACACTGCGCGAAGAAAATGGCGGCAAGAACCGCTCCGCCAAAGGCGCCTATGAACTGGCTGCCGCCCAGGGCGAAGCGCAGGTCTCATTGTTTGCTTCGGGATCCGAAGTTGAAATCGCCATGGCCGCCCGCGACCTTTTGCAGGCCGAAGGCATCGGCGCTCGCGTGGTGTCCGTCCCATCCTTCGAACGGTTTGAAGCGCAGGACGAGGATTACCAGGCCACGACCATCGGCAGCGCACCGGTCAAGATCGCCATTGAGGCCGCGATCCGTATGGGTTGGGACCGGTTCATCGGCAGCGATGGCCTGTTTGTCGGCATGAATTCCTTCGGCGCTTCCGGCCCCTACAAGGAAGTCTATGAGCACTTCGGTATCACCGCCGAGGCCGCAGCCGAGAAGGCAAAAGAAGCACTGGCGTAACAAGGACGCATGGCCCCTTTGCCGAGGGCGCATGGCTTGCGTGACGTTCCTATCTTTATTGTCTTGCCAAGCCAGCATAGGGTGCCGCCGAAAGTCTAAGAGGCTCCGCATACGGAAAGCCACCGAAAGCGGTTTTGCCCTCACAACACGTAAGTCTGGGTCAAGGAGACACATTCATGGCAGTTAAGGTCGCAATCAACGGCTTCGGTCGTATCGGGCGCAATGTGGTGCGCGCCATTCTGGAATCCGGCCGCAAGGACGTGGATGTGGTCGCGATCAACGATCTTGGCCCGGTTGAAACCAACGCTCATCTGATGCGCTACGACTCCGTGCATGGCCGCTTTCCGCGTGGCGTGGAAGTCGATGGCGACACGATCAGGATCGAAGGCGGTGACAGCTTCAAGGTGTTGTCCGAACGCGATCCCAAGAACCTGCCTTGGGGCGAGATGGGCATCGACATCGTAATGGAGTGCACTGGCATCTTCACCGCGCATGACAAGGCTGCCCTGCATTTGGAAGCTGGCGCGAAGCGCGTGCTGGTTTCCGCGCCTGCTTCGGGCGCCGACAAGACGATTGTTTACGGCGTCAACCATGACGTTCTAACTGCAGACGATCTAGTCGTCTCCAACGCCTCCTGCACCACCAACTGCCTGACGCCGGTTGCCAAGGTGCTGCACGATACGATCGGTATCGAAAAAGGCATGATGACCACCATCCACTCCTACACCGGTGACCAGCCGACGTTGGACACGATGCACAAGGACCTTTACCGCGCTCGCGCCGCTGCGATGTCGATCATCCCGACGTCGACCGGTGCGGCCAAAGCCGTTGGCCTGGTGATGCCGGAGCGTGCTGGAAAGCTGGACGGTTTTGCCATGCGTGTGCCGACGCCGAACGTTTCAGTGGGCGACCTGAAGTTCATTGCCAAACGCGACACCTCGGTTGATGAGATCAACGGCGCGATCAAGGCAGCCGCCGCGTCTGGTCCGCTCAAAGGCATTCTGGGCTACACCGACGAGAAGCTGGTTTCCATGGACTTCAACCATGATCCGCACTCTTCGATCTTCCATACTGAGAAAACCAACGTCATGGACGGCACGCTGGTGCAGGTTCTGACCTGGTATGACAATGAGTGGGGCTTCTCTTGCCGCATGGCCGACACGGCCGTGCACATGGCCACACTGATCTAGCAACGATTGAAAAGCGCGGCTCAGGCCGCGCTTTTTTTGTGCCGGCCAGATTGCCGGACACTTTCTCGACCGGGGGCGAGCATGATCTTCAAAACACTCGATGATCTTTCTGCACAGGGCCAGCGCGTCTTGGTGCGCACCGATTTAAACGTGCCGATGAAAGATGGTGTTGTGACCGACGGTACCCGCATCAGGGCGGCCTCACGCACGTTGAGCGAGCTTTCCGACAAGGGCGCAAAGGTCATCATCCTCGCCCATTTCGGCCGCCCCAAGGGTGAAGTGGTTCCTTCCATGTCGCTTGAACCCCTAACCGGCCCACTGTCCGAGGCGCTGGGTCGTCCGGTCAGCTTTGCCGCGGACTGCTGCGGTGCCCGCGCCATCGACGCCATTGCCGCCATGAAAGATGGCGATGTGCTCCTGATGGAGAACACGCGCTTTCATCCCTGCGAGGAAAAAAACAATCCTCCCTTTGGCAAGGAACTGGCCGACCTTGGCGATGCTTTCGTCAACGACGCCTTTTCCGCGGCTCACCGTGCCCATGCCTCCACTGAGGGCATCACGCACCATCTGCCTTCCTTTGCCGGCCGGCTCATGGAAGCTGAGTTGACCGCTCTTGGTAAAGCACTCTCCCAACCAGATCATCCGGTGGTTGCTGTGGTTGGCGGAGCGAAGGTCTCCACCAAGCTAGACCTTCTCTCCAACCTCCTGGCCAAGGTCGATCATTTGGTGATCGGTGGCGGTATGGCCAACACATTCCTGGTGGCCAAGGGCATTGAAGTAGGCAAGTCGCTCGCCGAGCATGATCTGGCCGAAACGGCCCGCGCAATCATGGACAAGGCGGCCAGCCAGAATTGCACCATTCATCTGCCGGTGGACATTGTGGTCGCCCACGAGTTTGCCGCCAACGCGGCCAACCAGACGCTGCCGGTCGATCAATGTCCGGAAGACGCCATGATCCTCGATGCCGGTCCACAGACCGTGGCCGAAGTGATTGAGACCATCCGGGCTGCAAAAACGCTGGTTTGGAACGGACCACTTGGCGCCTTTGAGATTCCGCCTTTCGATGCCGCCACGGTTGCCGCCGCTCAAGGCGCGGCGGAAGCAACAAGGGCCGGCACCCTGCTCTCAGTCGCAGGGGGCGGCGATACCGTCGCCGCGCTCAACCATGCCAGCGCATCAAACGACTTCACCTATGTTTCCACGGCCGGTGGAGCCTTCCTGGAATGGCTGGAAGGCAAAACCTTACCCGGCGTCGCCGCGCTGGAAGCAGCCGCCTAAACCGGTCAATACAATCAACCAATCGGGGGAACCAATGCCCAACGAACAGCAAACCCAACAGATGACAAGCGGCCAGGGCTTCATCGCCGCTCTGGACCAGAGCGGCGGATCAACGCCCAAAGCGCTCAAGCTCTACGGGGTCAATGAGGACGCCTATTCGTCTGAGGGCGAGATGTTCGACCTCGTCCATGCCATGCGCACCCGGATCGCCAGCGCCCCCGCCTTTACCGGCGACAAGGTGATCGGCGCGATCCTTTTCGAGATGACGATGGATCGGCCGATGGGCGGTAAACCCTCGGCCCAGTATCTCTGGGAAGATCGTCGCGTGGTGCCGTTCCTGAAGATCGACAAGGGTCTGGCGGATGAAGCAGACGGCGTCCAATTGCTGAAACCAATTCCGGGCCTCGACGACCTGCTGTCACGCGCGGTCGATCATGGCATCTTCGGGACCAAGGAACGCTCGGTCATCAACAAGGCGTCGGCGAGCGGCAGCGACGCCGTCGTTGCGCAACAGTTCGAGCTGGGTGCTCAAGTTCTTTCCCACGGTCTGATGCCGATCATCGAGCCGGAGGTCACGATCTCGATCGCCGACAAGGCAGAGGCCGAAGACCTGCTTCTGGCCTCGATCACCAAGCACCTCGACGGGGTGCCGGATGGTCAGAAGGTGATGCTGAAGCTGAGCTTGCCAACCAAAGCCAACCTCTACAAACCGCTGGTTGATCACCCCAAGGTTATGCGGGTCGTAGCGCTTTCCGGCGGATATGAACGCGACGAGGCCAATGCCATTCTTGCGCAGAACACTGGCGTGATTGCGAGCTTCTCACGCGCGCTCAGCGAAGGGCTTTCGGCACAGCAGAGCGACGCCGAGTTCAACAGCACCATCGCCGCGACCATCGACTCGATCTACGCCGCATCGGTGGCTGGCTAGATCAGAAAGGCTTCCGGCCAAGCTGAGCTATGGCTTGGCGCCGGCCGGATCAGCGACCTGCCCAGACAGAATAGAAGATCCCGGATAGCGCTATGAGCTTCCGGGATCATCACCGTTGGGCCTATCCACAATATCGCCCTCATTTGCAGGAAGACGGGCGAACCTCCCACTGAGTTTCGCCATGGCATTCCAAGATTTCCGCACCCGTCTGTTTCTGATTACGCCGCGCGCTCTTCCTGAGAACTTCGCCGAGAGTTTCGCTGGCGCGCTTTCCAGCGGCGATATCGGGTGCGTGCTGATCGATCTTGAGCCGGAAGCCATCGTTCAGACCGACGATCTGGCGCCACTGGTAAAGGCAGCCCAGGACAAGGACGTGGCCGTTCTTGTGGCAGGTGACACCCAGTTGGCCGGGCGCCTGAGTGCCGACGGCGTGCATGTTCCATCGCCAAAGTCCTTGGATCGGGATGACCAGGATCGCCTGCAGAAAGGCGGCATGATCATCGGCTGCGCCGGGATCAACAGCCGCCATCTTGCTCTGGAAACCGGCGAGCGCGGTTTCGACTACCTCTTCTTCGGGCGCACGGACCGCACCCAGGAGACAGATAATCACCCCAAGACGGAAACACTGTCGCTATGGTGGGCCCAGATGATGGCCGTACCCTGCGTTGCCTTTTCCGGCACCAGCGATGAGGCGTTTCAGACCCTGGCACGTGGTGGCGTGGAGTTTATCGCCGTGCGCAATGAAGTTTGGGGGGCGGACGATCTCACTGCGAAAATCGCCGAGCTCAACACAACTTTGGATACCATCGCTCGGCAGCGCATGGCGGAGGTTGCCTGATGCTGCGCCACATACAGACACTGGTTCTGGCGGCCGCCCTGGGCCTCGCAACGCCATCCTTTGCCCAGGATACCGAAGCAACCGAGGCAGCGACGCCCGAACAAGGCAGCTCCTCCCCAGCCGAAACGGTGGAAGATCGCTTCGCGCTGGATCCCGCTGTTGCCTTCGAGGCCTTCGCTGCCGGCAACTATCCGCGTGCCTTTGATCTTGCCATCACCTTTGCCAATCGCGGACATGCGCCATCCATGCGGCTGATGGGCCAAATGTATGCAACTGGCCTCGGCGTCGACGCGGACGCTGCCGAGGCAGCAGAGTGGTATCGGGTAGCCGCCGAGGCCGGTGATGCCGAGGCAGCCTTTTTGCTGGCCACCATGATCATGGATGGCGCCATCGTTGAACGCGATGAAGCTGCGGCAGCTGAGCTGCTCCAATCGGCCCACGACGCCGGCTTCGCACCGGCCCTGCAGATGCTGGCTATGATGACGCTTGAGGGACGCGGTGTTGAACGCGACCTTATCGGCGGCGCAGAGATGATGCGCGAAGCCGCTGTAGCCGGTGACACCACAGCACAATATACGCTCGGCATCCTCTACGCTGAAGGTGCCGGTGTCCGCCAGGACACCGAAGAATCCTATCGATGGTTCGAACGGGCGGCACGGCGCGGCAATGTCGAAGCACAGATCGAATTCGGCCTTGGGCTCTTGACCGGTGCAGCCGGCGAAGCTGATCTCAGCGAAGAACGCCGGATCGAAGATGGCATCTTCTGGCTGCGGCGCGCTGCTGAATCCGGCAATCCTTTGGCCCACAACCGCCTCGCCCACGCTTACACGCAAGGCTATGGCGTACCGCTCGATCCGGTCATGGCCGCCTACCATCACTCCAGCGCCGTGGCCGGCGGCTTGCCTGATGCACGTCTGGATGCTTTCGTCTCCACGCTATCGGACGAGCAGCGCCGCGCGGCACAAGATCGGGTCGCCCTGGATACGCTGCCGCCCAATCCCTTCAACTGACCGCGCGTCCCGCAAACGTAAGCACCTTGCCTTGCGGGCGTGAGTGTGGTCCACACCGCCACGAAACCAACACTATGGCGCGAGGGCACACGCCCCGCTGTAACGAGCAAACCTCTCATGAAAATCAACGGCAACGAAATCCGACCGGGCATGGTCATCGAGTATGAAAATGGCCTTTGGGCGGTGGTCAAAACCGGCGCCGTGAAGCCCGGCAAAGGCCCGGCCTACAATCAGGTCGAACTGAAAAACCTGCTTGATGGCCGTAAGCTAAACAACCGCTTCGGTTCTGATGAACGCGTGGAACGCGCGCGCATCGACACCAAGGACTTTCAGTATCTTTATGAAGAGGGCGATATGCTCGTCTTCATGGATACCGAGACCTATGAGCAGATCAATCTGTCCAAGGACTTCGTGGGTGATCGCGCCGCCTTCCTGCAGGACGGTATGCAGGTCATGGTGGAGTTGCACGATGAAACTCCCATCGGCTTCCAGCTTCCCACCCAAGTGACGCTGGAGATCGTCGAAGCCGACGCGGTGGTGAAGGGTCAGACACAGTCCTCCTCCTACAAGCCTGCCGTCCTTGAGAACGGCCTGCGCGTGATGGTTCCGCCCTTCATCAAAACCGGTGAGCGGATCATCGTCGACACGTCCGAAATCACCTATGTGAAGCGCGCCGACTGATGGCAAAATCTGCAATCCTCACCATCATGGAGCGCGCGGCCATCAAGGCCGGCCGCGGCCTTGCGCGTGATTTTGGTGAGGTCGAGAAGCTCCAAGTCTCTACAAAGGGCCCGTCGGATTTCGTCTCCGATGCCGACCGTCGCGCTGAAGAACGCCTGTACGAGTCGCTGCGTGAGGCACGTCCTACCTGGGGTTTCCTGGGCGAGGAAGGCGGAACCGTTGAAGGCTCTGATCCGCAACACCGCTGGATCGTCGATCCCTTAGACGGCACGACCAACTTTCTGCACTCTATGCCGCACTTTGCCGTCTCCATCGGTTTGGAGCGCGATGGCGAGATCGTCGCCGGTCTGATCTACAACCCAATCACCGACGACATGTTCACCGCTGAAAAGGGCAAGGGCGCATTCCTCAACGATTCCCGACTGCGCGTGGCAGGCAGACGGCGGCTCGCTGACTGCGTTTTGGTCAACGGCATGCCGCATCTGGGTCGTGGCGATCACGGACTTTTCCTGCGCGAAGCGGCGCTGATGATGCGCAAGGTCGCCGGCATGCGCCGCATGGGGGCAGCCAGTCTCGACCTCGCCTGGGTCGCTGCCGGACGCCTGGATGGATATTGGGAGGTCGGACTCTCGCCGTGGGACATGGCCGCGGGCCTCATTCTGGTGCGCGAAGCCGGCGGAATTGTTCGCGATGTGAACGGCGGATCGTCAATCTTCGATACGCAAAGTGTCATCGCCGGAAACGACCTGGTGGTCGGACAGATGCTGAAGGTCTTGCAGGAAGCTCGTGAGGCCCAAGCAAAGCTCGCCAACGCTCGGGCCAGTGCCTAGACACCGCCAGATCGCCGAACGCATAAAACGGGCCATCCAAGGATGGTCACATTTGCCGGTTCTGTCTTTATCAAGAACACGCTATGAAAACATTCGCCGCTTCGGTTCTGGGGCGGCACCCCTCCGCATTCGGTCCCTCCGACCAAGCATGAGGCATGCCCATGGCTGATAGTGATAGTCCCCACAGCCTATCCCGCCCGACGATCTATCTGGCGCTGATGGCGGTGTTTGTAGGCCTTGTTGGCTTTCTGGTTCTCATCCTCTATCGCCCCATAGCAACGGCCTTCGTGGCCAACCCCGGCCTCAACGGTCTTATCATCGGCGTCCTGCTTCTCGGCATTATCCTGGCCGTTTTCCAGGTGGTGCGTTTGCTCCCGGAGATACGCTGGGTCAACGGGTTCAGGCTGGTGGACTATGGCGCCGGTGCCGGGCTTGATCAGCCAAGCCCGCGTCTTCTGTCACCGCTCGCAGCCTATCTGCGTGATTCCCAATCAGCAGCGGGACCGCAATCCACTGGTCCGACCATGTCGGCACAGACGGTGCGGTCGATCTTGGAATCGGTCGGAACCCGACTTGATGAAGGCCGTGAGATCAGCCGCTATATGATCGGCCTTCTGGTCTTTCTGGGTCTTCTGGGCACCTTTTGGGGCCTCACCCAGACCATCTCATCTGTTGGCGACACCATCGATGGTCTGGATGTCACATCCGGCGATTTCGGCACAATCTTCGAGAATCTGAAAACTGGTCTCTCCGCCCCGCTCGACGGCATGGGCACAGCATTCTCATCCTCGCTTTTTGGTCTCGCCGGATCGCTTGTGCTGGGGTTCCTCGATCTTCAGGCCGGTCAGGCACAGAACCGTTTCTACACCGAGCTTGAAGACTGGATGTCGACGATGATCGGCATCGACGTGCGAGATGGCGCAGGCGAGTCCGGAGACGTTCTGGTATCGCTGGAGCGTTCGGTGGATCGTTTGGCCCGCCAGATCGCCGCGCAAAACCAGCTTGCATCCGCGCAAAGCGGACGAGCCTCAGCGGCTGATGGGGGCGGCGATTCCGCTGTCGTCAAGCAATCCATCGACAATCTGGCAACCGGCGTTCAGTCGCTGGTCCAGCACATGCGCACCGAGCAGCAGCTTTTGCGCGACTGGGTCGAAAACCAAGGCGAACAGAACCGTCGCCTGGCCGATGCGATGGAAGAAATGAGCCAGGTCCTACAGAACGAGCAGGCCGACCTGTTCACCTCACGCTCGACCGATCCCAACCCAGGGGAGTAACCAGCGATGGCGCTCTCCCGGGCACGCAGACGCTCTGGCGCGGTCGATTATTGGCCAGGCTTTGTCGATGCAATGGCGACACTGCTGCTCGTCATCATCTTCCTTCTATCGATCTTCATGTTGGCGCAGTTCTTCCTCAGTCAGGAGATCACAGGACGCGACACAGTCCTCAATCGCCTGAATGCCCAGATCGCCGAGCTGACGGAGCTCCTCGCTCTTGAACGAGCCACTGGCCAAGAGTTGGAAGCCCGGCTTGCCACCCTTACGGCCAGTCTTGAAAACGCACGTGCCGAGCAAGACCGGCTCCAGGGCATCCTCGCCACGCCGGAGGTTGAGGACACCAGCGGCTCGGTGATCGCTGGCCTTGAGCAACAGGTAGATGAAGAGCAGGCTATTTCCCGCGAGGCCCTCAATCAGGTGGAACTGCTGAACCAGCAGATTTCCGCCCTTCGCCGGCAGATCGGCGCATTGGAAGACGCGCTTGACGCCTCGGAGAACCGCGATCGTGAAAGCCAGGCTCGGATCGCCGATCTCGGCCGCCGGCTGAACGTGGCGCTCGCCCAGCGCGTGCAGGAACTTTCCCAGTTCCGCTCCGACTTTTTCGGTCGCCTGAGACAAATCCTGTCGCAACGCTCCGATATCCGCGTCGTTGGCGACCGGTTCGTGTTTCAGTCGGAGGTTCTGTTTGAAACCGGGTCGGACGAGATCAACCCAGGCGGCAGCGACGAACTTTCACGCCTGGCCGAGGCAGTTCTGGAGCTGGAAGCGGCCATCCCCAGTGAAATCGACTGGGTGCTTCGGGTCGACGGCCATACCGACTCTCAACCCATGGCCGGCACTGGCCGCTTCGTCACCAACTGGGAACTTTCAACGGCGCGTGCCACATCTGTGGTTCGCTTTCTGATCAGCGAGGGCGTCGCGCCAGAACATTTGATGGCCGCCGGCTTTGGCGAGTTCCAGCCCATTGCCGAAGGCGAAGACCCCGAAACACTGGCCCGCAACCGCCGCATCGAGTTCAAGCTCACTCAGCGTTAAAAATCACCTCAACGGGAATAAACCCGCACCTCACCGTGTAGTCTTCATGCTTACCAGCTGGTCCGCATCGTTTTGCTGCCCCGGCGCCTATAAACCGTATGCACGGTGAAATAGACGAGAAGCGCTCCGCCATGGCCAGCTTCAATGCCAATATCGAAGAGGCTCTGCCGGCGCTTTGGCGCTTTGCTCTGTCACTGACAGGCAACAGTGCCGAGGCAGATGATCTGGTTCAAGACTGTGTCGAACGCGCTCTGACCCGCCGCATGCTCTTCATTCCAGGACGGCCAATTCGGCCCTGGCTTATGAAGATCATGGTCAACATACACCGCAACAACCGCCGGTCGACTAGGCAAACCGTTGACGACGAGGCCCTAGGCGGACTGCTTGACCCGCTGGCCCATGCCCGCATGGAGGACCGTATGCACCTTGCCGACACCTTCAATGCACTACGCACCCTGCCGGACGAGCAACGAGAAGCTTTGCTGGCTGTCGTCGTCGGAGGCCTCGACTACCAGGACGCCGCACGCACGCTAGACATTCCAATCGGCACCTTGATGTCGCGCCTGCACCGCGCCCGCACCAAACTGAAGGAACAGCAGGGATCAGGCGCCACCATTGTTTCTATCGCAGGGGGCTCGTCATGACCCAGAACGAAGCCAACACGATCGGCACAGATCTGCTCCACGCCTATGTGGACAATCAGCTTGATCGCAAAGACCGCACCCGCGTGGAAACCCATCTGCGGGACCATCCAGAGGCGGCTGCCGATGTCGCCGCTTGGCAGCGCCAGAACGAGTCCATGCGCGAATTGTTTGCCGACGCCCCGTCGCAAGAGGGCATCGCCGCTGCTCGGGCCGCGCTTTCAGCACCCGATAAGGCAGGCATGGTTTCTCGTAGCCCGCACCCGGCCTGGCGCATGGCAGCAGCCATCACGCTGTTCATTGCTGGCGCGGCTCTCGGGTTTGGGTTGCGGCCAACTGTTCTTCCGTCCCAGGAGACGCCGCTTCTTCAGCTCGCCATCAATGATGCCTTCAGCGCACACCGCGTTTACGCCGCCGATCCGCACAGGCCGGTGGAACTGCGGGCCAATGAGGAAGAGCTTCTGGTCAACTGGCTCTCACGGCGTATCGGTACACCACTTGCAGCGCCCAACCTTTCCGGTCAGGGCTATGACCTTGTGGGTGGACGTCTGTTGTCAGGTGACGACGGACCAGCAGCGCTCTTCATGTATGAAGGTGCAGCAGGCGATCGGGTCACCGTCTTCGTCTCCACCGATCGGATTGAGGAGTTCGCATCCTTCCGGTTTGAAGCCCGTGATGACGGACTTCAAGCGGCACATTGGACGGAAGATGAGCTTCAGTTCGCGGTGGTCGGGCCTGTCGACAGGGATACCATCCGCGCCATGGCTATCGCGGTTTACGAGCAGATCATCTAGGCGTCGGCCGGCTCTCGTTCATCGACTTGTGCGCTGGCTGGTGGTGGTGCTTCGCGTTGGGTCACAGACCCTTCAGTGAATTGCAAGCTGGCAAGCCGCGCATAAAGGCCACCAGCTGTGACCAATTGCTCATGCGTGCCGCGCTCAACCACCGATCCCTGGTCAAGAACAACGATCAGATCGGCACCGCGCACCGTCGCGAGGCGATGCGCAATAACGACAACCGTACGCCCTGCCATCAAACGCTCAAGCGCGTCCTGAACAAGGTGCTCACTCTCTGCGTCCAGAGCGCTCGTCGCTTCATCAAGCAGGAGGATTGGCGCGTCCTGAAGCACAGCACGGGCAATGGCCAGGCGCTGCCGCTGACCACCAGAAAGCGTAACCCCACGCTCCCCGATAACTGTATCAAGACCGTCAGGCATGGCCTCCACAAAGGCGAGCGCATTGGCCGCTTTAAGCGCATCGCGAACGGCATCATCATCGGCGCCTGGCCTCGCAAAAGCGACATTGTCGCGGATCGATGCAGCAAACAGAGCGACGTCCTGCGGCACAAGCGCGATAGCGCTGCGGAGCCGCACCGGGTCCATGTCGGCAACATTCTCGCCATCGATGAGAACCTTGCCAGACGTAGCATCGTAAAACCGCATCAGGAGCTGCAGGATAGTGGTCTTGCCCGCACCTGACGGTCCGACGACCGCGACGGTGCTGCCAGACTTTACATCCAGTGAAACCCCGTCGAGCACCGGCGAGCCAATCGACGTCATGCCATCGGCACCGTATTGGAAACTCACCGCATCGAAGGCGATTTGGCCCTTTGGACGCCAGGGCTCGTGCGTTTGATCAACTTGCTGAACGGCGGGCAGGATTCTGCTTTCTACCTTCAGAAGACCGCATAGACGGTCCGCCGCGCCCACTGCCTGAGCCACTTCACCGACGACCTGGCTGACCTCACCCAAAGCACCGGCCGCAAAAACGGCGTAGAGAAGGAACTGACCAAGTTCGCCGGCCGTCATGCGCCCATCGATGACTGAGTTGGCGCCGTACCAGAGCACCAACACGACACTGGCAAAGATGACGAAGATGGCGAACGCGGTAAGCAGCGCACGAGCAATGATCGACTGACGCGCTGCCTCAAAAGCTGCTTCGGCAGCGTTTCGGAATTGAACCGCCAACCGATCCTGGCCGGTATGGGCCTGACCGGTTCGCACCGCGCCTATCGCTTCGCTCGCCATGGCCGACGCATCGGCCAAGACATCTTGGGCGAGGCGCGACCGCTCGCGCACGCGGCGCCCGAACACGATAAGGGGCAAGACCACGCATGGAATGGCGAGCAGAACGGCCGAGGAAAGCGCCGGGCTGGTGACGACCATCATGATCGACGCGCCGACAAACATAAAAGCGTTGCGCAAGGCGACCGAAACACTCGACCCAACTGCAGACTTCATCTGCGTCGCATCGCTCGTCAGCCGGGACACCAGCTCACCGGTGCGGGAGCGATCATGGAAGGCGAGATCGAACCGCATAATGCGGGCAAAGACGGCTGAGCGCAGATCGGCCACAACCCGCTCACCGAGCCAGGTGACGAGGTAGTAGCGCAGCGCACTCATCATCGCGAGAATTGTGACGACAGCAATCAGTCCCACAAACACGCCGCCAAGCGGCACGCCGTCTTCGCCGGTGAACCCGCGATCGATGACCAGGCGCACGGAAACAGGCACGGTGAGTGTTGCAACCGTTGCCCCCACCAGCGCGAAGAACGCACCAGCGATCCGGCCCTTGTAAGGCGCGATGAACGGCCAAAGGGCTGCAAGTGTCCGACGCGCTGTCGTGCGATCAAAGCGGGCGCGACCGCCAGCGGACGTTTCGTCGTTTGCCATGAACTCTCCCAATGGGGTTCACTAGCGAGCCAAACCGTTTTCTGGCAAGTCCTACAAACTGTGGCTACCGGTCGCGCCGGCGTGCAAATCCTCAACTGGCGCGTCTGAGCTTGCGCATCGAAGCGGCTTGGTGTAACGACCCGCGCTGAACCGTTGGATTGCTTTTGGGCGTTCCGGCCAGACATTTCACCGATGGCCAGTATATGTGATGGTCCGGCAGCCAGTGCCGGCCGCGACTTGCATCGGCAGGCAAGCATAAGGAACGCGCGATGAAACAGGACATTCATCCCGACTATCACACCATCAAAGTCGTCATGACCGATGGCACCGAGTACGAAACCCGCTCGACCTACGGCAAAGAAGGTGACACGCTTCGCCTCGACATCGAACCACCGACCCACCCGGCCTGGACCGGTGGTCAGCAGACGCTGCTCGACCGTGGCGGTCGCCTGTCGAAGTTCAAGAACAAGTTCGACGGTTTCCTGGGCTCCAACTAAGAGCCAAGCAGCAGCGACAAAACGGAAAAGGCACCCAACTGGGTGCCTTTTTTGTTGTGCTTTGTCCTAGGTGGGAATCGCCGGCTCGCAGCCTGCCGGCTCAGCCGGTCCCAAAGGCGTCGGACAGGCGCGCCATCTGCGCTGCCACCGGGTTTTCGGGCGCTTCCTCATCGGCTTCTTCAACACCTGCCTGATAGAAGATGCCATCAAGACGCTGAACGCGATCTTGCAGTTCCAAAGAAGCCTCAACGAGGCCACGCAGGGTCTCAGGAAGATCATCCCAACCGGCTCCGCGGGTCGGGCTTGAAAGTCCGTGAATGCGCACCTTGGCCTTTTCTTGGGCGGCCTGCTCAAACGTCATTTCGCCTTCATGCACAGCGCGCTGCAAAAGAAGCCAGGACGCCAACTGCATGAGACGCGTCGTTAAACGCATGGATTCGGTTGCATAGGCCATCGCGCCAGCACGCGGCAGCTCTTTGGCCGCCTCGCGGCCTTCCTGATCGAGATAGGCCGCGGTCGTTTCCACCAAGTGCATGCCTTGCTCGAACAGCATCTGAAATGCGTCGGAGCCAACCAGCCGATCGGCAAACGACACCGTGTCAGTGGCGCCTGCAAAGCCTGCTTGATCCTTTTCGCCTGTGCGATCGGCCATCGTGCGCTGCTCTCCCATCAATCAACGTAACCCAAGCATACCGTGCTGAACCTTACCGTCCAGCTTAACGGCCCTGCGGGGGCGAGACTTCTTCAGTCTCGGTTAACGATGCTCGGACACGAATGCGGCCAAGAGCGGGCCAAAAAAAGAGCCGCAGCGTGAGCTGCGGCCAAAGCATCAGTTTCAAACAGGGAGGCGTCAATGAGCAACCATGCACTCAACAACGTCGAGAAAATCTCGATGCTTTAACCATAACTGGAAAAGGTTGATCAAATCTTAACAAGTTCAAATGACAGCAATTTCTTTAATCATGCTTGGTCATGAATGTTCGAATACGCCCAAGAACCCAACCAAGCATGGCCCCTCGCTGATCGCGTCGATGGTAGGCAAGCTGCAAGGGAAAGGACCTAATCTCCAACGGCGGCGGCACGTAGGAAAGCCCAAAGCGATCTGCATTTCGCGAATCTATTTTGTACGGTATGGTAACAAGCAGATCGCTTCGCGACGCAAGGAACAAGGCAGGGAAGAAAGAGGGGAGAGAAACCCGGACCCGACGTTGCTTGCCCAACCCGGCAAGCGCTTGGTCGACAATCCCGCGCATCGTTCGATCCTGAGACACCAGTGCGTGATCGGCCGCCACATAAGCCTCCAGCGACAAAGGGCCGGCGAAAGCTGGATGGTCCTTGCGACCGGCGACCAGATAACGCTCCCTCATCAATTGATGGGTGAGGAGACGTTCATCGGCGTTGGGAAAAAAGCCAAAGGCGATGTCCAGCGCGCCATCCATGAGGGCTTGAACCGCGCTTTGCCTGACCAGGCTCAGGATGGAAACGTCTAAACCCGGTGCTTTGGCGGTGAGATCGGCCAACAGATCCGGCACCAGTGTCCCGACCTCATAATCATAGGCCGAAACGCGCAAATGCGCCCTTGCTGACGCTGGATCAAACCCTTTTGGCCCAGCCAGCGCCTCCTGCATTTGCAAGAGGGACCGCGTTATTGCCGGTTCCACTTCCAGCGCAAAAGCCGTTGGCTCCAGCCCATGCGGCCTGCGCAGGAAAAGCTCGTCACCAAACACATCGCGTAGCCGTCTTAGCGCGTGGCTAATGGCCGAGTTGGTAAGACCAAGCGAGACGGCAACGTCGGATGCCTTGCGCAGCCGCATCAGTTCGCTGAACACCAGCAAGACGGTGCCGTCCAGGCGTCTGATTTTATTGAAATCGAAATCAGTCATGATTTCATTTCAGTTTCATTGCAATAAGTCGAGGCATACTCCTCCTGATCGAACAAGGCAAGCACCCACACGGTGCGGCCACATCCAACAGGAGACCAGTCATGGCCACGCCCAAGCCACACATCTTGATGATCGTATCGAACCCCGCGACCTCGCCCGTCACTGGTTGGCCCATCGGCTTCTGGTGGGCTGAGCTGACCCACGCCTACAAGGTCTTCGAGGAAGCCGGTTATGCCATCACCATCGCCTCGCCGAAGGGCGGTCCATTGCAAGCCGATGGCTATTCCGACCCTGAGGACCCAAGCGGCTACTCCGCTGAGGACACAATCTCTCTCACCTTCAAGCAGACCCCCGACAAGATGGCGCTGTTGCAGGAAACGCCTGCGCTGTCGTCACTCAAGACGAGCGATTTTGACGCCGTCTTTGTGGTCGGCGGGCAAGGTCCCATGGTCACAATGGTCAATGACGTCGACACACAGAACGTCTTTGCCGGCTTCTACGAGAGCGGAAAACCGAGCGCGGCTGTCTGTCATGGGACAGCGATCCTTTTGAAAACAAAGCTGTCGAACGGCGATCTTCTCGTGACGGACAAGCGCTGGACCGGATTTGCCAACTCAGAAGAGGAGTATGCGGAAAGCGCGGTCGGTCAGAAAATCCAGCCGTTCTGGATCGAAACCGAGGCAAAGCAGATCGCAAACACCGAGTTCGTGGTCGCTGGCCCGATGGAAGAGTTCGCGGTGCGCGACGGTAACCTCATCACCGGGCAGCAACAAATGTCCGCGGCGGCGGCCGCAGCCCGCGTGGTCGAAGCATTGTCGAGCTGACTGATGCTTCAATCGATCTTGCTAGCAGGTGCTGTGCTCACTGGCGCGCTTGTGCCGCTCCAACTGGCCTTCAATGGCCAGTTGGGCATCGCGCTGAAGGGGCCTTTTGTGGCGTCCTTCTTCGTTTTTCTGACCGGCCTTGTCGCAACCGGTCTTGTTCTTCTAGCCACGCGAATGCCCTTGCCGGCGTTCTCCGACCTGCGCGCTGTGCCAATGACGGCATGGCTCGGCGGACTGATCGCGACGATCTACATCGTGGCAATTGTGTTCCTGGTGCCTCGCCTGGGCGTTGGAACGTCAGCCGTGTTAATCATCGCCGGGCAGCTCATGACGGCCCTGTTGCTCGATCATCTGGGCGCATTCGGCGCGCAGCAGGTGACGATCTCCATGGGGCGTCTTGCCGGCGCAGGTCTGGTGATCGCTGGAGCGGTTCTCATTCGGTCCGCCTGAGCATCACCCTCAATCTCAACCACCTGGTTTGCCGAACACTGCATCGGCCGCCGACCGGGCGGCATCCTTGGCCTTCATTGCCTCTTCACAGCGGGCGATCTCGCCGCGTAGCGCTTCAATACGCTCAGCCAGCTCGCCCACGGACGCGTCCGACAAATCCTCACCCACCGTGATCACCGGTTTCGGTCGGGGTTCCAGGTCAAGGTCCATCATCGCTCTCCATGCTCGCCCAGTGTTGCATTGACACTGGCAGCCCCATCAGGCGCATAGCCTAATGCCAGAACGGTGCCGCCAACAATCCGGAACGCTCACCATGTCAGATCTTCCAGAAACGATCCGTGCCATCGCCATTGACCGCGCCGGCGGCCCCGATGTCCTAGTTCCAACAACAAGGCCCATGCCGAAGGACCTGAACGGCCATCAGATCCTGCTCAAGGTCGAGGCGGCAGGGGTCAATCGCCCCGATGTCCTGCAACGCGTCGGCGCCTATCCGCCACCGAAGGGCGCATCAGACATTCCAGGTCTGGAAGTTGCCGGCACGATCGTCGCAACGGCGCCTGGAGCCAAACGCTATGCGGTAGGCGATAAGATAACGGCACTCGTTGTCGGTGGCGGCTATGCCGATTACTGCGTTGCCGATGAACGACATGCCTTGCCCGTTCCCGCTGGGCTTTCTATGGACGAGGCAGCTGGCGTTCCCGAAACTGCCTTCACAGTCTGGTCGAATGTCGTCGACCGGGGGGGCTTATCGGCCGGTGAAACGTTCCTTGTTCACGGAGGAACGTCGGGCATCGGCACCATGGCCATCCAAATCGGCAAAGCCGTCGGCGTGTCCGTCATCGCAACTGCGGGGTCTAACGCCAAGTGCGACGCCGCCAAGGCGCTCGGAGCCGATCACGCGATCAACTACCAAAGCGAGGACTACGTTACCCGCGTCAAAGACATCACGGCTGGCGAAGGCGCCCATGTCATCCTCGACATGGTGGGTGGCGACTATATCGAGCGCAACTGGAAAGCAGCTGCCGTCGAAGGTCGGATTGTCCAGATCGCGTTCCTCAACGGTGCGCGCGTTGATGCCGACTTTTCTCGCTTGATGTTGAAACGTCTGACCCACACAGGATCCACCCTGCGTGCACGTTCCAATGACTTTAAGGCAGCCCTTGCCGAACGCGTCCACACCCATGTCTGGCCGCTGATCGAAGCCGGTAAGGTCAAGATCCCGGTGGATTCCACCTTTCCACTGGCTGAGGCAGGCGCTGCCCACCGGCGCATGGAAAGCTCTGGTCACGTTGGAAAAATTATCCTCAAACCTTGAACTGTCCAGCATCGTACACGGTTCATTTCACCAAAACCGTTGCAACCGAACCCGCTTGCACGTACTTTAGAAGCTGATTTTCCGAACATTGTTGTGTGTTCGCCCCGACCGGCCCAACTTTTGGACCTGGGAGGGAACCGGGAAGCTGTACCTGCTTTCCGCACCTGAGCGCATGGCCAGACCAAGAGAGACCGATCCATGGCTGACACCCTGTTAATGCCGAAAGCGACCGCCGTCTGGCTGGTCGACAACACCGCCCTCACCTTCGATCAGATCGCCAAATTCTGCGCTCTGCATCCGCTGGAAGTGAAAGCCATCGCCGATGGGGAAGCCGCACAGGGCATCAAAGGCCTTGATCCGATCCAAACAGGGCAGCTGACCCGCGAACAGATCACCGAGGCAGAAAACAACCCGGCGATTGACCTCAAGCTCCAGCCGCCCAAGACCCATGTGGCCACATCCACCAAAAAACGCGGTCCGCGCTACACGCCGGTCTCGCGCCGCCATGATCGCCCGAACGCGATCCTGTGGCTCCTGCGGAACCACAAGGAGTTGAAGGACGCGCAGATCATGCGCCTGGTCGGCACGACCAAGAACACAATTGAATCGATCCGCTCCGGCGCGCACTGGAACTCGGCCAACTTGACGCCGATGGACCCGGTGACGCTTGGCCTGTGTAAGCAGATCGAGCTTGACCTTGAGGTTCAAAAAGCCTCGCGCAACGCACCACCCTCCGTGGAGGCGACCGGTCCGGTTCTGCTGTCGCCAGAAGAAGCGCTCGAAGCCATGCGCGGCCCTGAAGATGGACCATCCGACGAAGAGGTGGCGATTGAATCGGTGTTCGGAACCTCCGAACCCACCGAAGAGCCAGCACCTGCCGAGGATGATCTGGATGCTGATTCTGTGTTCGCCAAGCTGAAGGAACTGACCATCAGTGATTCAGATAGCGCTGGCGAAGCTGAAGAGCCGTCATCCGGCGACGAAAAGCAGGACTGACGGAAACCCCGTCAGTCGTCCTTTTTGGGCGTCACAGTATAGTTGAGACCAAGACGCCCGCCATCGACATAAAGCGTCTGTCCGGTCATGTAGCTGGATTGATCGCTGGCCAGAAATGTCGCGATTGAAGCGATCTCAGCTGGCTCTCCGATACGCCCCATAGGTGTGCGCGAGAGCACCTTGTCGCGCGCGACATCATCCTCGATGACGGTTTGCACCATATCCGTCATGATCGACCCTGGTCCGATGGCATTCACGCGACTGCCGTGATCGGCGAGCGACAGCGCCATCACCTTGGTCAGTTGCCGCACACCGCCTTTTGAAGCGCAGTACGGCACCTGATTGGGAATTGCGACTTCAGCGTTGATGCTGGACATGGTGATGATCGTCCCTGGCTTCTGCCCAGCCTCGATCTGCTCGACCATGTGGCGGGCCACCTGCTGGCTTATGAGGAAGACGCCCTTCAGGTTGACGGCAACGACCCGGTCAAAGTCGGCCTCATCGATCTCCAAAAAGTCAGCGGTGTGCACGATGCCCGCATTGGCGACCAGAACATCGATCTCGCCAAACGCTTCCACAGTCTTGGCGACCAGATTGCGCACATCCAGCCGGTCGGAGACGTCGCAGTGAACATAAAGGGCGGTACCGATGCGCCCCAACTGCTCTTCCGCTTCATGGCCGCGTGTGTCGTCGATGTCGGCCAGAACGACCTTCATGCCTTCTTCGACAAAACGCTCTGCGATGGCGTAGCCGATCCCTCGGGCACCTCCAGTGACAATGGCTGTCTTGCGTTCCAGTCCAAAGCCTTCTGCCATTGTCCGCCTCCGGTTCTCACGACGCGACCGCGTTTACACGAGCAGATCGCCCCCGCACAACCGTGCGCGACCAACCCTGAGCCGATTTCAGCGGGCGTTACGCGCTGGCATAGCCTTTTTGCTGAAGGGCGCCTTTGATCTCTTCCAGGATGACAGGATCATCAATCGTCGCTGGCATCTTATAGGTCTCTCCATCGGCGATCTGGCGCATAGTTCCGCGCAAGATCTTGCCCGATCGGGTCTTCGGCAACCGGTCGACCACCATCACTGTCTTGAACGCAGCAACAGGCCCAATCTTCTCGCGCACCAGAGCGATCATCTCTTTCTCAAGCACCTCAGACGGTGTATCGACCCCGGCTTTGATGACAACGAAGCCCGCAGGCAGTTGCCCCTTCAAGGCATCACCGACGCCGATAACAGCCGCCTCGGCAACCGCCGGATGGCTCGCCAGTACTTCTTCCATGCCGCCGGTCGACAGGCGATGGCCGGCGACATTGATGATGTCGTCGGTACGCGCCATGATGAAGAGATACCCATCCTCATCCACCATTCCGGCGTCTGCGGTTTTGTAGTAACCGGGGAACTCTTCCAGATAGGACGCTTTGAAGCGCTCATCATTGTTCCAAAGCGTCGGCAGACATCCCGGGGGAAGCGGCAGCTTCACGACGATGTTGCCCAACGTCCCGGCCGGCACCGGATGGCCGGCATCGTCGATCACTTGAACGTCATAGCCCGGCATCGCCACGGTGGGAGAGCCCTGCATGATCGGCAAAAGACCAAGGCCTGCGGTGTTCCCGGCAATCGCCCAGCCCGTTTCGGTCTGCCACCAATGATCGACCACCGGCACGCCGAGTTGGTCTTCGGCCCACTGAATGGTGTCCGGGTCCGCGCGCTCGCCAGCCAGGAAGAGGGTTTTCAAGCCGCTTAAATCGTACTGGCGCATGAAGGTTCCCTCAGGATCTTCCTTCTTGATCGCCCGGAACGCCGTCGGCGCGGTGAACAGAACCCGCACCTTGTGTTCTTCAATCACCCGCCAGAATGCGCCCGGATCAGGCGTTCCCACCGGCTTGCCCTCGTACAGAACCGTCGCGCAGCCGGCCAGAAGCGGTCCGTAGACAATGTATGAGTGGCCAACGACCCAGCCGACATCGGATGCCGCCCAATAAACGTCGCCCGGGTTGACGCCATAGATCGCATTCATCGTCCAATTGAGCGCAACCATGTGACCGCCATGATCGCGCACAACGCCTTTGGGCACACCTGTCGTGCCTGAGGTGTAGAGAATGTAAAGCGGATCGGTCGCCGCCATTGGCTCCGGCGCGCTGTCGATACCCCGTGCATTGGCATCAGCCATCAGCGAGTCATAGTCATGGTCGCGGCCACCGATTAGATCGCACGGATTCTGCTCACGCTGCTTGATGACGGTGAAGTCCGGCTTGTGCGTGGAGAGCGCGATCGCTTCATCCAAAAGCGGCTTATAGGCGACCACCCGATTGGGCTCGATGCCGCACGATGCGGAGATCACCGCCTTTGGCCTTGCATCATCAATGCGCGTTGCCAGTTCCTTGGCGGCGAACCCACCGAACACCACCGAGTGCACCGCGCCAATACGAGCGCAGGCCAGCATCCCGATCACCGCTTCGGGGGTCATCGGCATGTAGACGATCACCCGGTCGCCCTTGCCGACCCCAAGGTTCTTCAAGACCGCCCCAAACGCGCTCACTTCGTCGCGCAGATCCTCGAACGTGTAGATCTTTTTGGCGCCAGTGACGGGGCTGTCGTAGATCAGCGCCGCCTGCCCTTTGCGGCCCCGTTCCACATGGCGGTCAAGGCAGTTGTAAGCGGTGTTGCAAACAGCGCCGGGAAACCAACGGCCATAGACACCATCATCGGGTTCGAAAACCTTGTCGAACGGCGTCATCCAGTCGATCTGCTGCGCGCAACGCGCCCAGAACGCCAGGGGGTCCTCTTGCCAACCGGCATAGATATCGCGGTAGCCGCTATGATGGGCGTTGGTGGCCATGCTTACTTCCTCCCGTACCCGCGCCTCACAACGCGAATGCCTCACTGCCTGATCCTCGGACCTGCTTTGCCAAGCCACAAGCCTGCCGGCAAGTTGGGCAAAAGGTGATGCGCTCGATCAATCTGCATAAAAAAGCCGCCTAACCTTTTGGCTAGGCGGCTCGACCGTCAATCACGTGGGGCAGAATGCCTAATTCGGGCGCCCTCTCACGGATTCCTTACGCAAACGCTCAATCTCATCCTTCAAACTCAGTTTTTGACGCTTCATTGCTGCAATGTTCGTCTGATCTTTCGCTGGTCGCCGTTCCTCATCGGCAATGCGTAGATCCATCGCCTGGTGCCGCTTTTGCAACTCGGCAAGGTGAGATTCAACCGTCATGCAAACCTCCTTTTTTCAAACCTCATGAGGCTGCCATAGGGTTGAAGGCGCGTACAGGCCGCCAAAGACAAATTCGCTGTCCTAACCTTCAAAAGTCGTTAGGAAACCGTTTCGCAGGCCCAAAGGATCGTCTTGGACCGGCCTGCTGCCCATGCTAGGGAGGCTTTTCCTCGTCGCCCATCGCCGATTCCTGCGTCCCCTTGCCGGTTTTCCCTGATGAACCCAACGCCTTCCAATGATGATGAGGACACCCGCAAGCAGTTAGCCAAACTGCGCCAGGAACACCGCGATCTGGACACCGCAATCGAAGCCTTATTTGACACAGGGCGCGCCGATCACTTGCAGATTCAGCGGCTGAAGAAGAAAAAACTCGCCCTGAAAGACCGTATCAGCACTCTGGAAGACCAGATGCTTCCCGACATTATTGCCTGATTTCATCATGACCGATTCAGCATCCTTAGCAGCCGTTGCCGTCATAATGGGAAGCCAGTCCGACTGGCCAACCATGCGCCATGCCACCGACCGGTTGGAGGAATTGAGCGTAGGGTATGAGGCGAAGATTGTGTCCGCCCATCGCACGCCAGACCGCATGGTGGCATTTGCAAAGGGAGCGGCCGATGCTGGCTTCAAGGTCATTATCGCCGGCGCCGGTGGGGCCGCGCATTTGCCCGGCATGGTCGCATCGATGACCCATCTTCCAGTGCTCGGCGTGCCTGTCGGTGCGACGGCACTGCAAGGCCAGGACAGCTTGCTCTCTATTGTCCAGATGCCGGCAGGTGTGCCGGTTGGCACGCTTGCGATCGGCAAGGCTGGTGCCAGCAATGCCGGCCTGATGGCCGCAAGCATTCTGGCGCTTTCGGACGCCGAGCTAGCAGAACGTCTGCAAGCTTGGCGGCAGGCACGAACGGAAGCCGTCGGCGACATACCGGTCGACACGCCGTCCTGATGGAGCCTCTGCGACCCGGCGACACAATAGGCGTTTTGGGAGGGGGGCAACTCGGTCGCATGCTGGCGATGGCAGCTGCGGACCTTGGCCTAAGGACCCATATCTACGCGCCAGAAGCCAACCAACCAGCTGCCGAGGTGGCGGCCTTCTCCACCGTCGCCGATTACACCGACACCACGCCGCTGGACGCTTTCGCTGGCAGGTGCCAGGTCGTCACCTTCGAGTTTGAGAACATACCGACTGCCAGTCTGGAACGGTTGGCTGGCGTCGTACCACTGCGCCCAGGCCTGAAGTCGCTGGAGGTCAGCCAAGACCGTCTGGTCGAAAAACAGTTCATTGAAACCCTGGGGGTCAAAGTCGCACCCTTCGCGCCCATCGATGGACCTGATGATCTAGCCCAAGCACATGCCGCGCTTGGTAGTGACACAATCCTCAAAACGCGCAGGTTCGGTTACGATGGCAAAGGGCAGGTATCACTGCGCTCTGGCGACGTTCTTCGTGCAACAGAGATTTGGCAAACCGTTGGCGCGGTTCCGGCCGTGCTTGAGGCCCGCATTCCGTTTGTTGCGGAAATCTCCTGCCTGCTGGTGCGCGACGCAGATGGAACAATCGCGGCCTATGATGTTCCGCACAATGTTCACCAACGCGGCATTCTTCACACCTCCTCAGTCGGCAGTCTCGCGGCCTTCCGGCCGACACCGGCCATAGCGAGCGCTGCACGCAGCGTCACGCAGAAGATCGCCAAGGCGTTGGGGCACATCGGCCTTCTGACGGTGGAGTTCTTTGTCACTGAGGCTGGCGATCTTCTGGTCAACGAAATCGCGCCACGCGTCCACAACTCCGGTCATTGGACCATGGATGCTTGCCTTAACAGCCAGTTTGACA
>ERZ1740060.238-NODE-238-length-41964-cov-8.295641_pt1 | contig 41964 bp, 32 predicted proteins | sample MGYA00581743_ERZ1740060 | MGnify/ENA primary metagenome ERZ1740060 (study PRJEB43018, sample SAMN04849235) | marine metagenome | isolation source: floating plastic debris | place: Pacific Ocean | collected 2008-08-27 | study: EMG produced TPA metagenomics assembly...
AAATGAGACTCACCTATTCAAAGGGGTTGCAGGACTTTTCTGCACCACTAAGCTGGGATGCCTCTCCTTCACCCTGCTGAATGGGAATCAGCACCTGTACCGTTGTGCCCTGGCCCAGTTGGCTTTGAACCGAGATCTGACCACCCATTAACGTTACAAACTGTTGGCTAATGGGCAAACCTAACCCTAACCCTTGTTCCGTTTTATAGTCCTGGCTAGTTTGCACAAAGGGCTGAAAAAGACCGTCAATATCCGTCGCTGCAATCCCTGATCCAGTGTCTTCAACTTCAAAGGCAAGCCACTCACCTTCCGTCTCGTCCGTAACCCAGGGTTGTACTCGCAATACCACTTGACCCTGCTGGGTAAATTTAATGGCGTTGCCCAATAAATTGCTCAGCACTTGTCGCAACTTATCTTTGTCAGCGCAGATATATTGTGGCAGCGCTGCAGCACAATCGAGGACTAGGGTTAACCCTTTTTCTTGCGCCTTGAGCCGTAGTAGAGCCTCTAGGTTGTGGAGGAACCGGTGCAAACTAAAACTTTGGGATTGCAGGGTGACTTGGCCGGCTTCAATTTTAGAAACCTTGAGCACCTCATTGATCTGATTGAGAAGATGATCGCCAGAGCGACGCATGGTTTCTAGATACTTTTGATGCTTGTCAGAGGTGTTCACATCTTGTTGCATGAGTTGAGTAAACCCAAGAATTGAATTCAAGGGCGTCCTCAATTCGTGGCTCATTTTGGCTAAAAATTGACCTTTTGCCTGGTTGGCAACTTCTGCAGCTTCTTTAGCCTCTTGTAGCTCAACGGTTCTTGTTTTAACGCGGACTTCAAGGATTTCGTTGGTATTGGCTAGGGCGCTAAAAGAGGTTTCTAACTGCTCAGCCATCTGGTTAAACAGTTGCCCTAAGGCCGTAAATTCCTTGATGCTTTCAACATGCACCCGTCGCTTCAGGTCACCATCGGCAATTGCCTGACTGGCTGTACTCAGTCGCAAGATGGGTTTAGTAATCCATCGAGACGTAAAAATACCGAGTAAAGTAGCTAAGGCCAAGGCTCCTAAGCACAGTCCGATCGTGGTGCGAGTATTAGCATTGATTTGGGCCATAAAGTCAGCTTCGGGCACCACAACCACAATGAGCCAGTCAATCCCAAGCCCGTCCTGAAAGGGGGTGACCTGTAAAAATTGGCGATCGCCCGCTAGGTCAAACTTCCCCTGAATCGGATCAGTAATTTGGTTTAGATCCCCATAGCGCTCAGTCAAGTACTGAACTGTTGACCGAATTAGCGGTTCATCACTGTCTGCCGCCATGACCCGTTGAATGCTTTCGTCCCCTTCCCCTGTTCGAAAGGAGGCTTCAACGCTTGAAGAAGCGACGATCAAACCAGACCGTTCGATAATAAAAGTCTGACCCGACTTGCCCATTTTGAGACCCTGGAGAAATTGACCAATTTGGGTCAAGACCAAATCCACTGCCAGAACCCCTTGGAGGTTACCTGTGCCATCGTAAAGCGGTTGGACAAAGGGTATCCCCAGGACTTCTTCAGCAAAATAAGTGTAAATCTCACCCCAAACCGGTTTTTCAGCTGCTACAGCAGCGGTATACCAAGGCCGAATCCGAGCATCGTAGTCTGGCGTTGTACTCAATAGCGCTTGACGATTACCCTGATCATCAACGGCATAGATGTTGTAGTCTCCTGCCGCCAATCCTGGCGTCACTTCCATAGTCTGGGTCCCATCGCTGTGGCGTCCTGGGGCGATCAGCCCTCCTTGCTCACTACCTATGTAGATATAGCTCACTGCGTCAAAACGCTGCAGTTGTTGCCAGAAATGACGTTCGATGGTGGTTAAATCTCCGATTTCGAGCACCCTCAGACGAAACGCATCCGCGTTGAGGCGATTAATTAAGACCGGAGTTTGGAGATAGCTCTCTAGACGATCTTGAATGCGGGCGGTGGTTTCCTGCCGTAATTGGGTTGCTACATCATTGACTGCACGCTGCCCGTTGCGCAGGGATAAAAAGCCTGTCAAGCCAACTGCAGTGAAGATCTGTAGGACAAACGGGATGATCAAGACCAGCCGCAGGGGAACGTTCTTCGGTGCCTGCGCCATGCGATTTGTCAAAGCTTTTTGAGGCATCTTGGATCACCCAAATGTTAAAAACGTAGGCTGAATAAACCCCATAGTCCCCCGAGCGATCGCGGCTATTGCAAGACAAAGGCAAGAACCATTGAGCAAGACAAATACACCTTGTGATGGTTTGTTCATTGATGACAATCTGTACCGCTCAAGTCAAAAGGTCAGCGATAGGGTGCAAGTTAGCAAGCTTATTCATCAAACATTGCAACGTCAAAGCTTGCGAGAGACTTACTCACCTCAGCACCCCTAGACTGCCCATCAAGAGCATCTGGACACGTTAGCCTAGACAGCGACCCACATTAAAGACTGCTCGTGACCCCACCCGAGGCGATCAAAAGCTTGTTAGATCAAGTTTCTCAAGGGCATGTCAGCCCTGATGTCGCGTTACATCAGTTGCGCTATCTTGCCTTCGAGCCCGTCGATGACTTTGCCAAAATCGATCACCATCGCGCCATCCGCACCGGTTTTCCAGAAGTGATTTGGGGACCGGGAAAAACGGTTGACCAAATCGTGCAGATCATGCAAACCCTGCAAGCTGCACCGATGGGAACTGCTGTGATCATGGCCACCCGCATTGAGCCCAGCGTGTACAGCCAAATGCGCGTCGCACTCCCCAGTCTGCATTACTACGAGACCGCTCGAATCTGTGCCCTGCCCACCCCCCATACCCTCCCAAAACATCCCGGCACCATAGGCATTCTCACTGCAGGAACCGCCGATTTGCCCGTCGCAGAAGAAGCTGCTGTCACCGCAGAACTATCGGGATTTCAGGTGGTTCGCCTGTGGGATGTAGGGGTCGCTGGCTTACATCGCCTCCTCAACCACCGCCATGTGCTTGATCAAGCCGATGTTTTGGTGGTGGTGGCCGGCATGGAAGGGGCGTTGCCTAGCGTGGTCGCAGGTTTGGCCGACTGCCCCGTAGTAGCCGTCCCCACCAGCATTGGCTATGGAGCCAGCTTTGGCGGTGTGGCACCGCTCCTGACCATGCTCAACTCCTGTGCGGCGGGTATTGGCGTGGTCAACATTGACAATGGCTTTGGGGCTGCCATCTTAGCGGGGCAGATTCTGCGCACTGCCGCTCGGTTAGAGACGCGATAGTTTATCGGGGAGCCCTCAAAACTATCCGCCCCCACCCAGGCGAAGCAAACACTTCAATGGGTGGGGGCGGTCTAGGGGGTCTCAGGCCGAAACCAGACTGCCGGAAGGATCACCGGATACCAGTTTCAATCAGTCAGATCATCCGAGGGGATTGATACGGGCTCTAGAGAACAGCCCCGGCACACAGCCGGTCTACTTCAACCTGGAGACCCACGCGTATACTGTCATCTTGCATGGGCATCACCTCCTTATATCCTGAACGGTCTTTTTCAGGTGTGGATGTGCAGCGAACTGCACTGATGGCAAGATAGCACAGATTTTTAATCGGGGTGCGTTTTTATTGGTCCCTATCCTTTATGGTTAGCGGGCATTACGCTGACGTTCGCTGAGAGTTATGGTTCATCGACGGAATGCTGCTTCCATTAGCCTGGCCCTGCGCCAAGGTGAAACCACTGCCGAAGCGATCGCCAGGGCGACCCTAGACCAGATAGAGCAGCGAAATTCGACGCTGAATTGCTTTACCACGGTCACGGCTGAGCGAGCAATTGCTCAGGCGCATCAGGTTGACGCAGCTTTAGCCGCAGGCAAATGCCTCGGACCCTTGGCCGGTATTCCCTTCGCGGTCAAAAATCTTTGCGACATTGCTGGGGAAGTCACCCTAGCGGGCTCCAAAATCAACCAGGCGAATCCTCCTGCCCAAAAGGACTGCACTGCGATCGCCCGTTTAGAAGCGGCTGGGGCGATTTTGGTCGGGGCACTGAACATGGATGAATACGCCTACGGCTTTGTCACGGTCAATCACCATTACGGTGCAACCCCCAACCCCCATGATCCCACGCGGGTCTCTGGAGGCTCCTCTGGAGGCTCTGCTGCAGCCGTAGCAGCGGGCCTAGTACCGATTACATTGGGGTCCGATACTAACGGCTCGATTCGGGTGCCAGCGACCCTGTGTGGCGTCTACGGCTTTAAGCCCACCTATGGATGCCTCTCCAGAGCAGGCACTCAGTTATTTTCTGCCAGTCTTGATCATATTGGCCCCTTTGCAACCACGGTGGCAGACATTGCGCTGGTATTTGACGTGCTGCAAGGACCAGACCCGCTTGATCCGGTCTGCTGCGATCTCCCCCCTGTGGCGGTGTTGCCCCAGCTTCATGATGGCATCGGTGATCTGCGCATTGCGATTGCTGCGGGGCATTTTTCCCAAGGTATGGAGCCCGTTGTGGCTCAAGCTCTAGAGACTGTGGCTCAAGCTCTGCAGGTCAAGCAGCAGGTGATTTTGCCAGAGAGCGATCGCGCCCGAGCCGCCGCCTACATCATTACGGCGGCGGAGGGGAGTCAACTGCATTTAGCCCGCCTCCGCGATCGCCCCATGGACTTTGACCCCGCTACCCGCGATCGCTTCTTAGCTGGAGCCCTGATTCCTGCGAGCTGGTATGTCCAAGCCCAGCGACTGCGGCGGTGGTATCGCGATCAGGTGCGGGCTCTCTTTGCCGACATCGATATTTTGCTTGCGCCGACAACACCCTGTGTCGCCCCTAAGCTGGATCAACAAACCATGGTGATTGATGGGCAAGATATCTTGGTTCGCCCCCATCTGGGGCTATATACCCAGCCCCTTTCATTGATTGGGTTGCCCGTGCTCTCAGTGCCCGTGCCACGGCCTCAGGGTTTACCCGTTGGGGTACAGATTATTGCCGCCCCTTACCAAGAGGACAAAATTCTAAAAGTTGCGGCTGCACTAGAGGCTCAAGGCATCACTGGAGCGATGCTCCAAGTGCCCTGAGCCTTGTCAGTTTTGTGCGGTTGCCAGGTGAAGGAAACTTTCCCTCGTGGGTGGAGTCCTAAATGAAGAGAACTATACGGGGCTCAGGGTTAAAACTGCGAACAGCGCTAAGGTTGCGGTAACGGCATAGAAGCTGCCCACCACTTGAATCTCAGACCAGCCAGACAACTCAAAATGGTGATGTAAGGGCGCCATGCGGAAAAAGCGCTTACCGACTCCATCTGGGCCTTTAGTGGCTTTGTAATACCCCACTTGAATGATTACAGAGAGGGTTTCTGCAAAGAATAAGAGCGTAACAATGGCCAAGGCAAAGAGTTGACCGCTGAGAATGCCAACTGCAGCGAGCGCGCCGCCTAGGGCCAGGGAGCCTGTATCTCCCATAAAGACCTTAGCTGGATTCCGGTTATGAACTAAAAAGCCGAGACAGGCTCCGCTCAGAGCTGCAGACAAAACCATCAGCTCAGGATGGCTGGGTGCAACTAGAGCCCCTAAACCCATGAGCGCGATCGCGCCAGTGCCCCCCATCAGGCCATCTAAGCCGTCAGTCAAGTTAGTGGCGTTGCTTTCTGCTACGAGCACGAAACCCGCCATGGGCCAGAAGAAGAGTCCTAAAGGCAGAGTAATGCCCAGAGGAAGTGCCAGTTGGGTGATCTCGACGGGCTGTGTGGCGATCGCCCAGGTACAAAACAGAGCTGCAAAAAGAATCTGCAAGCCGAGCTTCATGCGGGGGGAGATGCCTTTGTTGGAACGCCGTCGCAGCACTTGCCAGTCATCAAGCCAACCAATGAACCCGTAGGCAAAGGTCATGGTCGCACCACCCAACACAATGGGGTGGGCCTGGGTCAGCATAATGGCCACCAAGAGACCGACAGGCACGAAGAATATGCCACCCATAGTTGGCGTCCCGGCCTTTTTAAGATGCGCTTGAGGCCCATCCTCGCGGATAAATTGGCCTGTTTTTAAAGCCCGCAACAACGGCAGGGCAACGTAACCTGCTGCTGTTGTACCCGCAGCTGCCAGTAAAAAAGGCCACGTCAGGGACAACCCCTGACCCAGGCGCTCAAACCAAATATCTAGCCCTAGGGCCGCCAGGGTTAAGCCAAGGCTTGTCCATAGCAGTAAGATTCGTCCCGAAAGGGATAGCGATCTTAGCGATCGCTTCGTCAAAAATTTTGCATCCACAACAGCCACACTCCTCACACGTCTCTCACCCACACATCGAGTCACCTGCGCCAATACCAGAAGTCCAAATATTTGCCACAGTTACTCGACTGAACATTAACCACACCACAATGAGTCACAGGGTCAGGGCTGATTAGTCATCATCCCCGCTGAGTTCCAGATCATCGTCGTAATCATTGTCACTCTCGCCCATCAGATCTGACAGTTCCTCATTGTCAGCCTCGGATTTGACGGGTTCAATCACTTCCCGAGGCTTCAGCCGCCCGCTATTCTCAAGCCAGGCCAAAATAGACGGCTCTTTTTGGGGGGGAAGCACATCTGCAAGTTGGCGACGGGGAATCTGTCGTAGCGATGGATTATACATGGGCGATAGGGTAAACGGCGATAGGGTAAACCAATTAAGCTAAAAGGGCGAACCTTGGGGGAAAGCGCTTACTGCAGAGATGCTCTACTGAAACAGCTCACAAGACTCAATGGAAACTCAAAAAACAATGTTTCCATAAGGTCCGATTAAGAGTTTACCACTGGAGTCTTAGGGCATATACCTAAAAATGTCAATTGAACGTTACGAGACACAATTTTAATGAGATTGCTCAATTCGACTGTTATCGGAACGAGTGGCCAGACCCAATGGCCCTGTTAAAAAATGGGCTAATCACTACCTAATACGACCTATGTGGGGCAAATCGGAACTGATTACAGCGGTCCTGCCAACAAATTGCGGGATCAACACAACGGCAGATCAACGGCAGAGCATTTTGAGTGCGATCGCTCAACTTGAAGACCGTAACCCAACCCCGAATCCTTTGAATGCGCCGGAGCTTTTAGCCGGGAATTGGCGTTTGCTTTACACCACCAGCCAAGAGTTACTCAATATTGATCGGCTGCCGCTATATCAGTTGGGTGCAATTTATCAATGCATTTGCTTACCTGAGCAACGCATTTACAATATTGCCGAAATATCTGGGATTCCTGGCTTAGCAGGCGTAGTTTCCGTGTCTGCTCGATTTGAGCCAGTTTCGTCTAAACGGGTAGACGTTACCTTTGAGCGTGGCGTCCTGGGTGCCCAGGGACTTTTGGGCTATCAAAACCCAACAGATTTTATTGCTTGCCTTGCCAATCAAGCTAAACTGCCAATCTGGCAAGGAGTCGACTTTCGCATCAACTCTAATCGTCCCCCTGGCTGGTTAGAAGTCACTTACCTTGACCCAGACTTACGGATCGGGCGCGGCAATCAGGGCAGTGTCTTTGTTCTTCGCAAGGCTTAGGGGCCATAAAAAAACCGTGTTGGTATGTGACCAACACGGCGGGGGAGTGGTGTTAAATGATCGCCTGGGAGAGATTACCAACCCCGAGTGGGCGCTAGGGCATTACCCCGAATCAAGCTGCCGAGCGTTTTGGCGGTAATCTTCATTTGAACTAACGGATTGGAAGGCACCACTGTCTTATAGAGGTAGCTGTCAAAGGTGACTTTCTGGACATCAATATCAGCACACATTTCGACAAAAGCTTCGCGGGTCGCATCGGTGCGATAGAAGACACGCTGCAGCATATCTAGCACGAAGTAGGTAATGCCGTACTGCTTATCCCAACGCTTGAGATAAACCTTGAGATCGGCTTCAGTGGGAATGCGCTTGCCCGCTTCGGAAAATTCCACAATCGTTTCAGCACACATGCGAGCCGACTTGGCTGCAAAGTAGATCCCTTCCCCTGAGGACTTCGTCACGGTACCCGCGGCATCGCCCACAAGGGCAACCCGGCCCACAACTCGGCGAGGACGAGGATGCTCAGGAATCGGATGGGCCTCAACCTTGATGATTTCACCACCTTCTAAGCGCTTAGCTGCCCGTGCCCGGATGCCTGCCTGAAGCTGCTTGATTTTGGCTTGGTTAACCCGCATGGTGCCGGTGCCGACTGCAACATGATCGTATTTAGGGAAGACCCAGGCATAGAAGTCAGGAGAGACATCATCACCGACATACATCTCTGCCAGCTCTTCGTAGTAGCTCATTTTGTCTTCTGGCAGACGAATGCGCTCCTGGAAGGCAATGGCATAGTTGTAGTCACCCGCCTTGATAGCTTTCGCCACGCGGGAGTTGGCACCATCAGCACCAATCACCAGATCGACCTGCAGCGTTTTGCTATGACCGACCAAGCCATCGGGGCTATGCTCGGTGTAGTGGAGTGTGTAGGGCTGGTCACTGCTGACCGGCATCTCTAGGGTATGCATGGTGCCATTGATCAGCTTGGCCCCTAACCGAGCGGCGCGATCGCGCAAAAAGCCATCCAACACCTCTCGACGGCACATGCCAATGTATTCGTCATCCTTGAGCGTATGACCAATATCGACCTCGATATTGGATGGAGAGATCATCTTCATTTTGCGGACCCGGCGATCGATGATCTCGGGCGGCAGATCAAACTCATCTACCATGCACAAAGGAATAGCACCACCGCAAGGCTTAGCGTTATCTAGCTTGCGCTCCAATAAGTAAGTCTCAATTCCAGCTTTAGCTAAGGTCTCAGCGGCAGAAGAACCGGCTGGCCCACCTCCAACAACGGCGACGCGAAGTGACAAGAGCCTTTCTCCCCAAACATCAGAAATTACTGGAGGCATCCTATCACGGTCATTTGACTGGCCTAGAGCGGATTTTGAGGATGTAAATTTAATGAAATAGTGGTTAACAATCTGACACTCAAAAAAGGTCGAGATCAATGAATATATCCGAAACTTTTCTATAGATATGCCACAAGTGTTATGCGTTGCTGTAAGCACTGCTTATGGAATTGAATTCGGTTGGCTGAGCGTAGAGGGGGCAGATGGGACTGGGGGCTGTGGACAATCAAGGTCAGAATTCTTGATATGAGAGAGTTACAGCCCCTAGCCTGATTCAGTAAAGCGGGCGTGGTCATGTCCACCCAGTAAGGGTTTCGTTACTAATTGTCCACACGCCCTAGCTCAAAGGTTGATAAGACGGTCTGGAAGACAGGATCACGGCTAGGGCCTGTCACTGTGACTAAAACATTCTCGTTAATCTGCAGAAAAGAGACATTTGCGATCTCAACGCCATAGATTTCATTGGTGTAGTCGTAGGCCAGGGCAGGCTGCTCGGCCAATGTAGTTGTCGTGAAGGTTGGGTTGTAGTAGTCAACCCAGGGACGTTTGCGGCGAATCAGTTGCTCTAGGGTATGGGTGCTGTCGGTACTCACAGGAGCAAGTTCTACCGTTACATGGAGTGGCACTTGGCCATAGCGTCCGCTGCGGGCCAAGCATTGTAGAAACTCAAATGCGGCAGGATCATGGAGGGTAATGTGACCCGTCCGTCTTAGCATGGCGCGATAGTTGGCGGGTAATGAGAAGCTGATATTCCAGCGATCGCTGCGGAAGCGTCGAATCGACTCACTGGGTGCCTCAAGCGTGCCGAGAGCGCAAGCTTGTGCTCTGCCCCCAATGGGCAGAAGCGCTATTGCCGTGCCAGCTAGAAAACTGATGAGGGTTAGGCCCAACCACCGGGAGTGAGCTGTGTAAAATGCCATGCCTATTACGGGAGCTCCAAGAGAAGAGGGCACTACTAAGTTTCAATCCAATTTATCAACCAACATGTCAGAGGAGCCCGTTCTTAATCTGTGCGGCCTAGGGTATGTGGGTAGATGTTCCGAAGCAAACCTTGTTGTGCCATTGACGTATCTTTGATGATGCTTTCAGGTAATCCTCACGGATAAGTATTGGCTGTTAATCAGACTTTTTTAAGCTAGATAACTTTTTAAGCCCAAAGCATCACTGGGTGAAATACAGCCTAAGACCTAACAGCAAGAGGGTCAGTGTTGCTTTTTACCCCACGAGATTCAAAAGCGCTGTACCCACATCACTACATTTGAGGGCAATTAATGTGGCTACTCCGAGCCTTGTGCATTCAAGCGCCCATCCGCAAAACGCTCAGACGCCTCAGTCTTTTGCTATGAACGCCAGCTATTTTCTAGAGTTGTACGAATCCGGCTATCGAGATTTCAATGGGATTCAACTATCCGGTGTCAATCTAAATGAAAGGATTCTCGTAGCTGTCAACCTCAAGCAAGCCGATCTGACTGGGGTTAATTTACAGCGGACCTTTCTAACTAAAGCCCAGCTCGATAGAGCTAAGCTTCATCGAGCTAATCTTAGCTTCACAAAACTCAGTGAAGTCATCCTAGAAAAGGCCAACCTCAGTAAAGCCAACCTCTGGGGAGCGTTTATGGTTAAAGCCAACCTTAGCCATGCCAATCTAACCGGCGGAAATCTTTGCCACGTCAATCTCCGGGGAGCAGATTTAGAGGGCGCCAACTTGTGTGGGGCTAATTTGCAGGGTGCGAACTTACGCGGTGCAAATTTGCGGGGTGCAAATTTAGCCTGGGCCAATTTGAGTGGTACTCGCCTGAGCGGTGCTACCTTTGAACGCACCCAGCTTGAGGAAGTTGATTTAGAGGGTGCTTATCTTAATGGTGTCAACCTTCAGGGAATGGCACTTTCGGGGGTTAACCTGCAGCAGGCCAAGTTGAATGGGGCTCAACTGAATGAAGTCGACTTCACTTCAGCAAACTTGAGCCATGCCACCCTGCGCTCGGCCAATTTACAAGGTGCTAATTTAACCAGCGCAAACTTGACAGGAGCTATTTTCTGGCACGCTCAAATGCAGGATGTCAACCTAGCCCGGGCTGACTTAACCCGAGCAAATTTAGCCGATGCAGATTTGCGGGCAACAACCATTAGCGGCGCAGAATTTACCGACACAATTTTGCCAGACGTTGCTCGGAAGCATTTGCACAGCTTGGCCACAGGAACTACGGTGTGGAGCCGCCGCCAAACCCGTGACACCCTGAAGCAGTCTCACTTTGTCAGGTCGGCTGTCGAGCGGCCTTACAAAGTGTCTTGAGCGCGTCTTGAGCAATCAGGGAAGCAAACTATGACTGATTTTGGGGTGGTGCTGGTCACGATAGATTCTCAAGAGGCGGCGATCGCCTTAGCCGAAACCTTGATTAATGAGCGTCTTGCTGCCTGCATCAATCTGTTCCCCGTGCAGTCTGTCTATAGCTGGCAAGGTCAGGTTCAGCACGAAAATGAATGGCAACTGCTGATTAAAACCCAGCCCAATCACTACGATACGCTAGCCGACAAAATTACAGCACTGCACCCTTACGACGTGCCTGAAATCATCATGCTGCCAGTCACAGCCGGTTTGCCTGCTTACTTGAGTTGGGTCAGAGAACAAACCCAGCCCTAGGGCTGGGTTTGTTCTTTAGTTGTCTGAACTGGGTGCTTGGAGCAAAACTTCGCCATTTAACATGCGTTGAGCCGCATCCAGCAAAGCCTCTTCTAAATAAGGCTTGGTAAAATACCCACTTGCACCCAGATCAACGGCCATTTGGCGGTGGCGATCGGCCCCCCGAGAGGTCAACATCGCGATCGGCACTGACTTGAGGGTGCCGTCCTTTTGCAAGCGGGACAGCAATTCTAAGCCGTCCATCCGGGGCATCTCAATATCGCAGAACACAAGATCGCAAGGTAAACCAGAACGCAGCTTCTCCCAAGCTTCCTGGCCATCCCGAGCCTGTTCGACCCGATAACCGACCTTGTTAAAGCTCATCGAAAGGAGCTCACGCACTGTAATGGAATCATCTACGATCAGCACGGTTGGCTCTGCCTTAGCAACTGCAACAGGTTCCCCGGGGGTTGCGTCATCTTGTGACCATAGGGGTCCACCACTATCGCGGCGTACGCGTCCTTGAGACAGATCGATTAGTTCAAGGACATCAGCGATCGGCATGACCCGACCATCCCCGAGTACCGTAGCACCAGCGATTCCGACGGGTTTGGGTACAGGCCCCTCCAATTGCTTGATGACAATTTCTTGCTCGCCAAGGACGCGATCGACCTGTAGCCCAATGTGGGCGTTGGCACTACGGAGAACCACAATGGAGACGATATCTTCATCTTGGTTGCCCCCGTACACTCGCCCTCGCCCTAACGTTCGGTTAAAGCTCAGTAAATCTGATAGCGCCTGGAAGGGCAGCGTCGTATCACGCCAGAGAATGCTGTTATTGCCGTTCTCGTCAGCTTGAACGCGCTCCTTAGGCACATCAAACATGTCCTCTACCCCGTCCATGGGGAAGGCAATGCGGGCTTGATTGTTGAGACAGCTCAGCGCCTTAGAGATACTCAGCGTCAGCGGCAGGCGGATGGTGAAACTCGTCCCCTTGCCCATGTCAGAATCAATGGTGATGTTGCCCCGAATTTCCGAGATTGCCGTGCGCACAACATCCATGCCCACACCGCGTCCCGCAAAGTCATCTGCCTGATCACGAGTACTAAAGCCAGGGCGGAACAAAAGTTCGTAGGTGTCTAAAACAGACATGCTGCTGGCTTCTGCCTGGGTCAGCAGTCCTTTCTTAATCGCTTTTTGCTTGACCACATCTGGGTTGATGCCGCCACCGTCATCGGCAATATAGATGACCGTTTGATTTCCTTGATAGAACGCCCTGACCGTAATCGTGCCTTCTCGCGATTTCCCGGCAGCAGATCGCTCTTCTGGGGTTTCGATGCCGTGGGTGATGGCGTTATTGACCAGGTGAGTCATTGGGTCATACAGACGCTCTAGAATCATCTTGTCGATGAGCGTATCGCGCCCCTCAACCACTAAGCGTGCTTCCTTACCACATTTCAAGGAGATGTCCCGCACTGCCCTGGGCAAACGATCTGCGGTTTGAGCAAATGGGACCATGCGGGCCTTATTGAGCCCTTCCTGGAGCTGCGTGGTGACTTGCCTAAACTGACGGGTGATTTGGTCGGAAGATTCCACCGTATAGCCGATATCAGAGGCAGATTCTCGGACTCTAACAATCAGCTCGATCATTTCCTGGGACAGCGTATGGAACCCGGTGAAACGGTCCATCTCTAGGGCATCAAAGGTGGCTCCGGTGGCATGACTATTGCCGTTGTCACCTCCGTTTCCACTACTCGGCGCAGGGCTGCTTGTCCCGGCATGAAAGGCTTGGCGACTAGAAATCAAGGAACTCTCAAGGAGCGATCGCTCGTATAAGTCCCGCATGCGCTGGCCCACATCATTCAGCTGCTGCACCTGAAACAGCAAATTATCCAAAAACTGACGTAGACGCTCTTGATCCTGCTCAAGCGAATTTCGATTAACAACGAGTTCTCCAACCAAATTGCTAAGGGTATCGAGGTGCTTGACCGATACCCGCATGGTTTGATCCATGCTGGCAGCACGACGACTCGAACGCCCCTTGCTACCTGGACGGATCGTGGGAGAACCTCCACCTCCCAGTGCCTGATCAGCTTGTTCTAAGAGTTTTTCCAGATCACCAAACTCGTCTGAGCTATCCGCTTCGGTTTCAGCATCAGGCGCTGGAGCAATATCGTCCCCCAGTAGTTCATCCAGCTCATCAAAATCACTGCCTGTAACCGACAAACCAGGTTCATCCAGGCCGGGTTCATCCGCGATTTGTTCTTCTTCACCATCAAGCAAAGCATCTAAGTCATCAAAATCGGGTTCTGGTACATTATGAGACGCACCTGTAGCTTGCGCTTGCGTATTGAGATCGCCACCTTCACTGACAGTTTCTCCCGCGTCGAGGAGCGCATCCAACGCCTCTAAATCCGATTCCGCTGAGAAAATGCCATCTGTCAAGTCACCAGACGCTTCATGATCCTCAGAAGGATCCCCTAGCATGGCCTCCAAATCTTCGAGTCCAGTGTCAACCTGATCGTCTACCTCACCATCAAGGTCAGCCGTGACATCGTCTGGTTCGATCGAGCGGGCTAGATCCTCTAAACCATCATCTGCCGCTATTTCATTTTCTTCGCCGCTGAAAAGGTCGAAGGGGGCGTCGGTTGTCGCCGGAGCGACTGGACTCATATCGACATCTTCAGAAAGTTCCGTTTCATCAATGGCGGTTGTAGCTTGTTCGTCAGCGATATCCCATAAGTTGTCTAACGCTTCCAGTGCCTCTTCTGCGTTACTGGTAGAGTCAACTGCACCAGAGTCATCAACTGCATCTCCCCAAGGATCTTCAACCGAACTCAGTGTCCCTTCAGAGCTTTCCCCTTGGGAAGTTACATTCGTGCTCTCAAGCTCCATCTCATCCCATGGATCTGCAACGGCAGCGACACTTTGAGATGCTTCCGCGGGCAACGCCTCCTCTACCCCGGCTTGATCTACTTCAGAAGTTGGAGATGTGGAAAACAGATCATCAACCTCTGTCGTTAACTCAGATATGTTGGCTTCTTCTTCAGCGTCAATATTAAAGCTGGATTCATCTAGAGCGCCGAGATCAGCATCATCCGTGCTGTCAGGCTGATTGGCCGTCATCAACTCTAGAGCATCATCCAAACCGTCGCTTGGGCTATCTGTCGTCAGGACATCAGTGACCGATTGTTGCGTCTCTGCAGACAGGTCCATATCAAGTTCGCTCAAAGCCAAATCTTGACTGTCAAGAGACTCAGATAAGGCTGCATGTTCATCAGCAGATGACGCCTCAAATAAGCTGTCAAATTCTGCATTCGTCTCTAGTTGCGAGTCATCTTGGGCAAGATCAGCATCTCCAGCCAACGAACTGTCGATGGATAGGTCAAGTGCATCTGCTTCAACATCAGGCGTTGAGGCTGGCACGTCAAATAGGGCGTCAATGTCGTTGCGATTGTTATCCGGCGATTCTTCGCGAGTTGCTGAATGAATGGGTTCTTCAAAAAGGGCGTCAATGTCATCTGTCGTCGCATCAAGACCAGCAGCATCTGGAAGATCACTTCCATCCGCTGTACTAGAAATCGATAATGCATCGTTGGAATCAATATCACCTAGCAAATCATCCAAATCACCGGCACTGGTTTCAGATTCGGTACTGGCCATTAAGTCTAAATCGTCCTGGCCTTCCTCTCCCAGAGGTTCTAATGCCTGTAGCAGGTCATCAGGATTATCTGCACTGTTTGGATCGAGCTCTACATTATTGACGATTAACTCTTGTGAATTGTCCGTTTCATCTAAAGAGACATCGCCAAATAAATTGTCTAGCTCGTCTTGAGAATTGAGACCAGTTGCCTCGTTGTCTGAGCTTGACTCCTCAGGATCAGAGAGTAATAAATCTGAAAATTCGTTAGAAATATCAATATCGACAGAGTTCTGATCGGTGGTGTTTTCTTGGGTGATTTCTTCATCTTCTTGCCAGGGACTATCTGTCATTTCCCCTTCAAAAAGATCGGCCAAACTATTCAGTTCCGCAGCTCCAACCTCAGGGCCTTGCGGCAATGTGATGAGTCCAGCATCGGCCAAAACATCACCTGCGTTCTCATCAACCTCTAACCGCTCAGCATTATCGTTAGCATCTAGAGTAGGTGACTCAACGTCTAGGGCATTGTTATCACTCCCCATTAACCAGTCGTCGTCACCTTCTTCTAAATTTAGATCCGGTGTTGTGTCAGGGGACTCGCTCTGGAACAGGTCATCAAAATCGTTACTTGCTTCAGACGTTGAACCCGTGGGTTCTGTTGATGTTACTTCTAATTCAAATAAATCCCTTAGGTTGTCAGTTGTTGCAGATGTCTCAGTGACGACTTCAGTCACTAGGTCCAAATCAGCCGTGGAATCAAAAGCATCAACGGCTGCCGGAGCTTCTGCATCAAAGAGCCCGCCTAAATCATCTTCTACGGCTTGAGTATCAAGACTTGTGCCAAAGAATTCGCCTAAATCCGATTCTTCAGAGCCTGAGAGGGCACTGTCAAGCAAATCATCCAGCTCTCCCTCGGCAGATGGCGATGGCTCCATGAGTGCAGGCGGGGGCAATAAAGCTTGCATCGCATCCGAAGGGATGATTTCAGGCTCTCTTCCGGCTAGCACCCATTCTTGGGCTTGTTTTATGTCTTTGATGATGACAGGAGCTAAGGCACGATATGTCTGCTCAGGATTGCCGATCGCCTGATTGGCTAAACGGACTAGTTCACACCAAGCATTCAGATCAAATTGTTCACCAATTCTGAGCAATGCATCGCAGCTTTTCTTTAATGTAGTGCGGCTCTCGGAGTCATCCGTCTGCTTAAAGAGGCGCAACATATCCCGCAGATGACCCGGAACATCGCTGCGAAATACCAACCTGAGCGCACTTTCTTCTGTATGGGCTGAAGCGCTATGTGTTGCCGGTGCTGCCGCTGCTTTAGACTCACGGGTGGATGTGGCACTTGCCCCGCTTGTGCCTGCTTGTGCCACTAAAGAGTTGAGATGATGCTCTAGCTGGTCAAAGACTGGCTCTACATCACCCATGACCTCTTGAGCTTTATCTTCGGTTAGCCCAAAGGGGCCTTGGAGTTCTTCTACAAGAGATTGCAGACCATCAAAGACCTGCAGAAACATGGACTCTAATGTTCTATCGGTTTGGACTGGGGATTCTTTAAGAACCTTGAAATAATCTTCGAGACGGTGGGCTGTACGCTGAACGCTCTCAATCCCAAGCATGGCAGCCCCCCCTTTTATGGAGTGGGCGGCTCGGAAGACCTCATTGACCATTTCATTATCTTCAATGGTTTTCTGAAGGCTAAGCAGACCTTGTTCGATGGTATTGAGATGATCCTTAGCTTCTTCGATAAAGTAGCCTAGGATTCGCTGCTGTTGTTCAGGCATCATGGCGGACACCGTTCCCCTTCATGGTCGTTTTTTAATGCCTTGATTCGTTGCCGTTGCTTTGGTTACGAATCAGACATGATAGCGATTGTGATCAGAAGTTTAGGTCTACTGTAGTCCAACTCCTAAGGCAGTGTTTTGAAGCTATGCCAGTTAGGCTGCTCTCTTTACAAGTTTCAATGCATTTCTCTAAGGGTTGTTTAATCGTTTAGTTTTTTAGTTAACCTTTTGTGCCATCGACTTTAAATCGCTCGACGGACGTGAGTAGATCGCGCGCAACACCCACCAAGTTTTGCAAAGAAGCAGACACCCTTTGGGACTCTTGAGAGGTTTCTTGCGCAGTCAATTCAACAGACTGCATCACCTGAGCAACGGTACGGGATGTTTCTGTTTGCTCAATTGTGTCTGCCGTAATTGATCGCACCAAAACATCAATACGATTGGAGACCTGAATAATGTCTTCGAGCGATCGCTTAGCTTGTTCAGCCAGTCGGGTGCCCTCAATCACCTGCTGGGTACCTTCTTCCATCGCAGTCATGACACCACTGGTCTCGCTTTGAATTTGCAAGACAATCTGTTCAATTTCCTTAGATGCTTTAGCGGCCCGGTCAGCTAGCTGGCGGACTTCATCGGCAACAATTGCAAAACCCCGACCCGCTTCTCCTGCCCTTGCCGCTTCAATACTGGCATTGAGGGCGAGTAAATTCGTTCGAGACGCAATTTGGGAAATAAGCGCCACAATCTTAGAAATTTCCTGAGAAGATTCCGCTAGGCGTTTGACCTTCCGAGTGGTTTCTGCCACTGTTTCTCGAATTTCAAGAATACCGGCGACCGTTCGCTCTACCGACTCACCCCCCCGTAAGGCCGTTGCCGATGCAGACCGAGCAACCTCTTCCGCCTCCCGCGCACTTTCTGCCACCCGCTGAATGGAGTCCGTCATCACTTGAACAGAATTCAGCGTAACGGCCAGCTCTTCAGCTTGGCGTAATGCATCTGCTGACAGGCCGCGGGCAAAAACCTCGTTTTCCGTAGAGCCTTTGCTCACCTGCCGAGCAGCGACACTCACCTGTTGAACAATTTCTCTTAGATTCTGAATCGTTAGGTTAAACGAGTCCGCAACAGCGCCTAAGACATCAGCCGTCACCTCAGCTTGAACGGTTAGGTCCCCTCTGGCAGCACCTTCAACATCATCTAGAAGGCGAATCACTTGACGCTGTAAGTCTTCTTTAGCTTGCTCTTGTTCTTGAGCCTTGCGCTGGGCTTCACTCGTGGTCGTCAAAATGACACGCGCCATCTGATTAAACCCTGAAGATAAATGGCCAAATTCATCATCTGCATAAACGGTAGACCTGGCATTTAAATTCCCTTTGGAAATCACATTGAATTGCTCTTGCAAATCAAACACTGATTGTTTAATGCGACGGTTGGCCAAATAGCCTGCCCCCACAGCCGTACCTCCCCCGGCAACGAGCGCGGCAACGGCCATGAGCCCATGTAAGCCACGCGGTAATTCACGCTCTGTACGCAGATCGCCAACGAAGCTGACTAACGTAACTGAAATTGCTGAGGCAATGCCGGCAGCTCCAGCGATCATGAGTTGTTTGGTATCGAGCGGAGCATTTTCTAAAAAGGCTAACCAGCCCTGCTCTACGCTGACTTGCTCTGAAGCCTCTTCATCGACTTGAGCAAAAGCTGGCAGCGACTCTGCCCCATCCGAAATGCTAAAGATTTCCTCATCTCCTAGAGTCCCTTCGCTAGGATCTCCCAGTGAAAAGCCCGAACCGCCTGAACTATTGATAGTGTCATCGGTCGAATTAATGCCTGAGCCCCCCACCGATGGACTGGTAAAGCCAGCAGAGCTATCGGTGAGTTCAAAATCAGGCAGGCTCCCTAAGTCATCAAACTCATCGAATTCATCCAAGAAGTCAACATTACTTTGCCCCTCAGAAAAATCGCCCGTACTATCTACCATCCCATCGTTATTGGCGCTGTAGTCCTCACCCATCCTGTCTTCAGGGAAAGTATCCTCTGAAAACTCAGGGGGCGCAGGAGAAAAAACCGTTGCGTCGCCATCGTCCACCATAGAAAATGTGTCGTCTGAGGGTGGAGGCGTCGAAATGGCGTCTTCAGATGAAGTAAACCCAGCGGGTTCTGCCATGAATAAAGTTTGGTCTTCTGCAGGTGAACTGCTTGCAGAACCAAGCGTGGCTTCATCGCCGGTGTAATCATTCGCCAATTCGTCCATTGAGTGTATGAGGAGATTGTCGTCCTCTGCAGCATCAAAGTTGCCGTCTACGGTTGGCAAACTATCAAATTCACCAAAGGGGTCTGCTTCGTCTGCTGTACCTGTGCCCGCATTAAAGGGATCGTCACTCGATGGACTCTCCCAACTGGTGTTAGTTTCAGCGCCGCCAGAAGAGAACGGATCATCACTAAATGGACTGTCTTCATCAATGGCAGTGGTCGCAGCAGGAACCGACAAATCACCGCTGAACGGATCAGCAAGGTCTACCTCAGGAAAATCGGCTTCACTTGGACTGGACAAGACATCATCATCTAGCTCTAATTCAGGAAAACCTGCATCGCTATCATTCCCAGGAAGGCTGTCTTCCCAATCCGCATGGTCAGAGGCAGTCTGATCAGTCGCCTCAGCACCATTGCCGACAAACTGGCCAGCATAGGCCAAACCGTTATTGGCAAAATCAACAAACTCAGGGTCAGAGGTGATGCCCAGCACGGCCTGGTACTGGTCCCGGGCAACGTCGTAGTTTTGCAATCCGTAGCAGTAGATATGTCCCCTGAGCAGCAGCACACTCGGGTCACTCGGATACTCAATGGCGAGCTGATCAATAGCAACGGCAGCCTCTTCATAACTGCCCTGCATATAGGCTCTTTCGGCAGTTTGGTAAGCCTGAGAGTAATCAGTACTTGACGCCATTTACTATCTCCCTGCTGCTTAAGCGGTCTAGAAGTATGGTTTATTAGGCAGCCCAACGAGCTGAGCGTAGAACAGCAACGTGATCAAGTAGACGAAGCAGACTATCAGAATCTTTATCCGTAACCCATTCCCCTTTTAAAAAGGGTGCTGCTGTATCGGGGGTGCTTTGAGAAAGCTGCAACTCTTCCACATCCATCCAGTCTGTGCCAACAATCTGGTTGACGGCTAAGCCTAACATAGTTCCTTGATCTTCGACCGCAATCACTGGAATTTCAGCCCGATCCGTGTTGAGTTGGGTGGGATAGCCCAGAAATTGACCCAAATCCGCAACCCAAATGACTCGGCCTTGCTCATTCAGGGTGCCTAACAACAAAGGAGACACATTAGGGACAGCTGTAATTCGGTCGGGGGGCTGCTCAATGATGCGCCGAATGCCAGTGGCAGGCAATGCAAACTCTTCCCCTGCGGTGACAAAGAACCTCAGGTATAGTTCGCCTTCTGGCGTTTCTAGCTCTTGTAGTTCAGGGCCTTGATCTTGACCTTTGCCCGTCAGAAAATCTGGATTTCCTACCATGAATCAAGTCCTTGCTGTGCTATCCCCTGAGGAGCTGCTTGACGGTGCCGACAAGCTCTGTGGGCTGAAAGGGCTTTGCGATGTAAGCATCGGCTCCCTGCTTCATTCCCCAATAGCGATCAAACTCTTCGCCTTTTGAAGAGCACATCACGATTGGCACATTCTGGGTAGAGGGATCTGTCTTCAAACGCCGACAAAATTCATACCCATTCATGCGAGGCATAACAATGTCGAGAACCACCAAATCAGGTAGGTGGCCCGCTTGAATATGCTCTAATGCTTCGACACCATCGGTGGCAGCAGTAACAGTCAGACCACTGCCCTTTAAAAGCTCGGTGATCATTTCCCGTTGTGGGATGCTGTCCTCAACCACTAAAACCATGCTCATATTGCCTTACGACTCACCGACAGGTTTCCCCCATTAAAGCGCTTTTAGAAAACGTGCAGACTCAATTTATAGCTTTAAAATGAGATTAGAAGGTACATAACTGTGGCATTCAGTCGCGATCTGTTTGATTCTTAAAGTACCCCCAAATGAGAGAATTGCTGCCCTTATCAACAAATTGCTTTACTCAATAATCGCTTTAAGGTTGGGACGCAGCGCTGTTCCCATTGCTGGTGAGGAGTGTTCGCAGGCCCGTTTACCCTACAGCGGGCTAGCCTGGGTCAGGATCGCGCCTGGGTTGGCAGTTGGGATACTTTGAGTTGTTTCGCTAGCGCCCTTATTCCAACTTTTCACCACTCAAAATGAATGTGGGGTTGATGGCGCGAAACACTTGTTGCTGGCCACGAGTTTCTAGGCGGTTGATGGCCGGTTGCACAATTTCTACGTTTCGGACCCGTAGTTCTGAAAAGGCTTCTGAAAGACTATAGAGGGTTTGTAAGGTGCTGGTGGTGACCACGACACGTCCCCCAGCGGGCAAATATTGCCAAGCTGATTTGAGGATATCTTGCAGAGATCGCCCCCCTTCAATCAAAATGCAATCAGGTGATGGAGATAGCGCTGTCAAACAGTCTGGGGCAACCCCTTCAACTACCTCAACGTTTTTTACCTCAAAGCGATCGCAGTTTTTGCGAATTAAATTCACGACATCGGCATCACGCTCTACGGCAACCACTTGTCCTTGGGGACAGAGCAGCGCTGCTTCAACCACCAGGGTGCCGGTCCCAGCCCCTACATCCCACATCACCGCGTCGGGCATGAGCCGCAAAGCACCCACAATCAGTAGCCGCAGCTCGCGCTTGCTGATGGGGATGCCGGGTAATTGTTCAAACAGTGCATCGGGAATACCGGGGCTGGCATAAGGCCAAAGTTGGGCCATATAGGCAGTGGTGTGAAATACAGAGTCAACCTAACAGGCTTATCTAAATGGGGCTAGGGGCTACCATCCATTACAACTAGAATCTTCGTGGTGCAACAGCCCTTAGCAATATTACGGGGACCGGGCACGGCCAAATTGCCCAGCCAGTCTTTCACCGTAATGAATAAAGTGCCCTAGGGCTGAGCCACAACCTGTAATGTAGCTAGGGTGCGGTCGGCAATGCCCGTAATCACGCCGCCCGCTTGGTGAACCGCCTGCAAATGGGAGATCGCCTCAGCGGTAATCACCTCTCCTGGTAGAACTACCGGAATACCAGGGGGATAGGGACAGAGCGCGACTGGGCGCAGATAATCCTCTGCGGAGGAGGTTGGCACGGTACCTTGCGGTGCAAAAAACGCCTCCCGAGGCGTCATCGGAGGCTGGCTCAGGCGAGGGAAGGGCTGCTTCAGCCTAGCCATTCGCTTGTGGCAAAAAGATTCTAGGGTATAGGCTTGTTCAACCAAGGTGCGCAGCGCCGCCAGGAGTTGCTCGCCATCAGCCGCTGTATTGCCAAGGGTGAAAATGCTGGTCAGGTGAGTCAAGGTGGGTAACTCAACCGTGACCCCCAGTTGATGCAAATACTCATCAGCGGTGAAACCCGTGATGCCGAGGGGTGCAACATCCACAGTGAACCGGGTCAGATCGAGGGAAAACTGTTTGGGGTTGGCAGCACCTTTAACAGCGATATCGTCAGGCTCAAGGGTACGAATGGGAGTCAAAGTTGAGTGGCGCGCTCTCAGCTCCATGACCCAATCCAACGTCTGACTTAGCAGCGCTTTGCCCCCAGTCGCCATCTGCTGGCGGGCGGCATCGAGTGAGGCTAACAGCAAATAATTCGGACTGCTGGATTGGGTCATGGCTAGGGCACGACGCAGGCGATCGCGATTAATCCGTTTACCTTGCACATGCACCATGGCCGCCTGGGTGAAAGCAGACAGCACTTTGTGGGTTGATTGAACGGCAAGATCGGTCCCAGCCGCGATCGCATCTTCAGGCAAATCAGGATGGAAGTGGAGATGGGGACCGTGGGCTTCATCCACCAGCAGAACGGCATCGTAGCGGTGGACCACTGCGGCGATCGCGGCAATGTCGCTGCAAATTCCCTCGTAGGTGGGCGACACTACCACAACGGCTTTGATCTGCGGAAAGGCGACAAGGGCAGCCTCAATCGCTTCAGACGTTACGCCCAAAGCCAAATCCCAATCCGCACTGTAGGTGGGGTTGAGATAAATGGGCACAGCACCAGACAGTACTAAGCCTGACAGCACCGATTGATGAACATTCCGGGGAATTAAGACGCGATCTCCCGGTCCACAAGTTGCCAATATGGCTGCCTCAATGCCGCTGGTCGAACCGTTAGCGAGAAACCAAGTCTTCTCAGCCCCAAAAGCATCTGCAGCTAAAGCCTGAGCGGTTCGAATAGGTCCTTCAGGAGCAAATAAATTGTCTAACCCAGGAATTTCGGGGAGGTCAGCCTTTAGGGCAGCCAGCCCAACCAAATCAATCAATGCTGGGCTGGCTCCACGCCCGCTTTTATGCCCCGGCGTATGCAGGGCAATGTGTTGCGACCGCGCCGCATTCGCCAAAGCGGACAGCAGAGGAGTCTGAGTTTGATCGAGGATTGGCGCAGACAAATGACAGCCCCCAGGGCGCGTCATCAACATCGGGTGAAAGCCTTGCTGGGCAAGTTGACCGCGCCCGTTTCTATAATACTGCTAGGGGCTGTAACCATTGCACGACAAGGATTCTCAGTTTAATTGATCATAGCCCCTAGCGTAGCGGGCACTCGAACCTTCTGTTTTGCCCTGGAGCGGTGTAAAGAATCAATTTCGGCAGCCGCTAAAATGAAACCTCCATCTGCCATCAGGACTCTACACCTTATAGGACGGCTGCTCCACCCTCAAGGGATCAGCCGAATTGGTGTTTCTGATTCTTCCCCATGGCGCGCCACTTTTTGCCCCCGATTCAAACGCTTAGCGTTGCTGCCCTACTACTTTGCCTGCCGGTGCCGAGTTGGGCGATACCCATTACCCCAGGGGCTGACAGCTCGACTCAAGTGACCCAGTCCGGCAATGACGTGACGATTACGGGCGGGGCGATCGCGGGCCAAACCCTCTTCCATGACTTTGAGCAGTTTGGCCTAGCGACCGATCAAGTCGCGACATTTCTAGCCCAGCCCGATGTCCAGGCGATTTTGGGGCGGGTGACCGGCGGCAATGCCTCTTACATTGACGGTCTTTTACGGGTGACGGGGAGTAGCGCTGATTTGTACCTGATCAACCCAGCGGGCATTTTGTTTGGTGCGAATGCCCAGCTCGATCTGTCCGGTTCCTTTGCCGCCACCACCGCTAGCGGTATCCAATTTGAAGACGGGGTCTTTTACGCTATTGGCAGCAATGACTATGGCCAATTGGTGGGAGAGCCCACGGGTTATCTTTTCACAACCGATGCTGCCGGAGCGATCGCCAATACGGCTGATCTAGCCGTAGCGCCAGGGGAGTCGATTACGTTGATTGGCGGGCAGGTGGTTTCGACAGGGACGCTCACTGCGCCCGGTGGGGCAATCACGATCGCTGCGATTCCCGAGGCAAGCTTAGTGCGCATTAGCCATCCAGAGATGGTCTTGAATTTAGAGCTGCAGACCCTAACGCCGGATGCGGCCCAGTTGCCCTTTACCCCTTTAGCGCTTCCGGCCTTACTGACGGGTGGAACTCCCCAGGAAGCAACAGGCGTATCGGTACAGCCGGACGGCACCCTGACCCTAGTCAATACTGAGATCGCAAATTTGCCAGGCACGGCGATCGCCACCGGCAACCTGGATGTCTCAGGATCTGTAGGGGGCGAGGTGACGGTCGTGGGCGATCGAGTCGGGTTAATCGCGGCAACGGTTGATGCCTCTGGGGAGGCGGGCGGCACCGTGCGCATCGGCGGTGATTACCAGGGGCAGCCCACGCTGCCAGGGTCTACCCTGACCGTTGTGGATGGAGCCTCAACGATTACGGCCAGCGGCCTCAGTGGGGATGGCGGTCAGGTGATTCTCTGGTCTGACAGCACCACCCTTTTTGAGGGGGCGATCGCCGCGCGGGGCGGGACGAGCTCAGGCAATGGCGGATTCGTTGAAGTTTCAGGAGCCGAGACCTTAGACTTTAACGGCAGCGTGGACACCGCTGCACCCCAGGGGATCACTGGTGAGCTGTTGCTAGACCCCACCGATATCGTGATTCGCAACGGCACGGCAGACGGTAACGACACTGACGCCTTAGCCAACGTACTTAGCGAGCCTGTGATTGCCCTCGCAGATGCCGGACCGACGGAAATCTTTGAGTCTGAGTTAGAAGGGCTGCTGGGCAACGCCACGGTGACGCTGCGGACCAGCAACAGCATTACCCTCGAAGACCTAGCCGACAATGCCCTCACGTTTCAAACTGGGCCAGGGCAGATCCGTTTCGAGGCGGGCGGGGCATTCACGGTGGCTGACCTCAATGATGCGATCATCGCGCCGCAGCGAACCCTGCTGATCACCGCCAACACCATTACCACCGGTACGCTCAATACCGGTGACCTGAGTGATTCAGGGGGCAACATCACCCTGACGGCAATTGGAAATGTCACCGTGAGCGGGCTGGATACGCGCGGCGATCTAGGTGGGCTTGATCGAGGCGGCGATGTCAGCATCACCACGGCTGGAACAATCACTGTGGGTGGGATTGATACCACCGGAGATGCCACAGGCCCAGGTAGTGGCCATGTTGTGTTGACGGGCAGCAGCATTCGGACCGGGCAGATCGATGCGGGGGGCGGCTTTGCCAATGCCAGTCAAGTCACGCTTACAGCAACGACAGGTGACGTCATCGTCGAGACAATCTCGGCAGGGGGTGGCGGTCTAATCGTCAATGCGGCCAATCGCTTTCAAGCTTTAGGCACCTTTGATGCCAATGTCCGCATCACCCTAAACTCTGCAACGGATGCCGCCTTGATCGACTTCTTGATGCGGGGCAATCCCCAACCGCTGATTGATGCAGGATTGATCGATACCGCTGCTCAGGTGTTTATCACGTTTCCCACCAGCATTTTGACCGGCCCCGGTGCTGGTGGCACGGGGGACATTGTGATTAACCATGGCGGGCAAGCCACAACTTTTAGCGATGGCAACATTACGATTCAGGGCAGTGGGGCGAATCCCTTGATCCAATTTGTGGCCGGTCCCAATGCTGACCACACTATTGATATCGATCCCGTCGTGCCCGATGCCACCTTTTCCGGCTTCACAACCCTGTTCCCGGCTGGAATGTTTCCGAACAATGCCAGTGGCACCACCGGGGCGATTCTTCGAGGCGCAGGGGATGCGACCCTGGTGACCTCCTTTCAAAATCAGCTCTTTTTACCGCTGAACGTAAACACCAACGGCCTGGAACAGTTGTCGAATGAGGATGAAGCCCCAGTGGAGTTGCCTGCTGAGGATGAAGCCCCAGCCTTAGCCCATGGGGCGATCGCGACACCCGACTGCGAGGCGGATGGAGTGACCGTTACAGAGGCAGCCGTGGAGATTGTCGCCACCTGTGAACCCCCAGATGACGACAGGGCAAGATAGGGCATAACTTTGCGCGACCAGTCACAATAGAGTGAGTTATTGACAGGAAGCCCTATGGTTAAGCGCCGCCATGGTCTGATTGCGGGTTTGGTCGTGGCCAGTGCCCTGATTACCAGCCTCTTGGGGCATGGGTCCCGGTCGGGTTCAATCTTGCCCCTGGCCCATCGGCCCACCCTGGCCCAGGGGCAAGATGGCAACGACACCCGCTTTCTGGTGGTGGCGGGGGGTGGGGCTCCCAGCTATAACGAAATCGCCCTAGAAAAAAATGTGCTGTACTTCCAGCGCACCCTGGCTTTCATGGGTCTGGACCCAGTCCTTGCCGATATCTTTTTTGCCAACGGCCACAGCGGTGAGGCCACGATTCGCTATATCGATATTCTGGGGCGAGAGCGGTTCAAAGTGCCGAATATTCCGGACTTGACCGGTGCGGCCACAGTCGGCAATGTGCGCCAATGGTTTGAAGCACCTCCCGCCAAGCCGTCTGGGACCGATTGCCCCTCTTTTTTCTACTTCACGGGTCATGGTCTGCTGAACCGCGACAACTCTGGCAATAACGATTTGATCTTGTGGGAAGAGTCTCTGGTTTCGGTGCAGCAACTGGCAAGCTGGCTGGATCAATGGCCTGCGGACCAGCCCTTTGTGACGATGATGGCCCAGTGCTTTTCGGGGTCTTTTGCCAATTTGATTTATGAGGAGGGTGACCCGGAGCAGCCGGTGGCCCTACAAACCCGCTGCGGCTTCTTTGCCACGGTGGAGACCCGCCCCTCCGTGGGCTGTACGCCCTTGGTGAATGAAGCCGACTATGACGACTACAGCTCCAGCTTTTTTGCGGGGCTCAGTGGCCGCGATCGCGTCGGTGAGCCGGTGCCTTCCAACGATTATGACCAAGATGGACAGGTCACCTTTGCTGAAGCCCATGCCTTTGCCAAGGTGGATAAAGCCACCCCCGACTGGCCGATTTCCACCTCAGAAGCTTGGCTGCAACGACAGGCTTCTACAACTGAAGTCAGGGATCTGCTATCCCAGCCCATCAACACTTGGCGAGAGCTGGCCCGCCCCGAGCAGCACCACGTGATTACCGTGCTGAGCGATCGCCTCGGTTATGACCGCGATCGCTCCCTGATCGACAACACCCCGAGTCAGCGTCAGCGGGGAGATGAAGTACAGCAGGCTTATCACATGCGGCTACGGATGGAGCTGATCAACGTGGCGATCGAGCAGCGATTGAGAATAGCAAATGACCCTGCATCGCTCGCGATTTTGGACAAGCTCCTAGCCTGTGAAGCCAGTACCTGGTGATGGTGTGTGTAGAAATCTGCGCTACGTACTTTGCAGAAACGCCTGGTAGTTCTGACTCAATTCTTTCACCGCTGCCTCATACAATTGCTGACCGTGCTCAGGGGTGGCGAGGTCAGGGTTTGAACCCATACGCCCGTCAGGGTAATGCTGGCGAAAATCAGCCGCGCTGTAGATCGGGTAGCCAGATGGGGCGACTTGCGGATCCAGCGGAGCTGATTTGATCGCGTCGGGATACACGTACTGGGTAAGGGCCACCTCGCTGGGGGTGGCATGGGAGCCCTCTTGATTGCCATACAGCTCCCGCGCTAGCCCCATCACCGACCGGGCCATAAACCAGTTGGCGACTCGGCAACGCACCTGCTCGGCCTGGGGAATCTGGAGGTCGGCTAGCAAACTATAGGTCTCGGCAAAGGCCGCTTTGAGGGTGGCGATGTTGCCCCCATGGCCATTGATGAAAAAGAATCGAGTAAACCCATAGCGGGCCAAGGGTTTCACATAGTCCTGAATCAGGGCAACGATCGTGCTGGGCCGTAGACTGATGCTGCCGGGAAAGGCGGTGTGATGTAAGGCCATGCCCACGTTAATGGTTGGCCCCACCAAGGCACCGGTATGGTCTCCCACGCCTTGGGCGATCGCCTCGGCACAAATAGCATCCGTGCCAATCAGGCCGGTAGGACCATGCTGCTCCGTTGAGCCAATCGGGAAAATAATGCCGGTAGAGGTTTTGAGGTAAGCCTCAACTTCTGGCCAGGTGGAGCGGTGCAAGTGCATAGCTGCAGAACGAGGGAAACATAAAGCGGACGGGATTTTTAGAACGAAGTTCCCAATCCACACTACAATGCCACCAGCCTGATCGAACCGCAGGGTAAATCGATCACCGTCAGGGACCACAGCAACTGGGTATGCAGGGCGCGTTTTAATGAACCGTCAACTGACTGGATCAGCATGGTCACGTCCGTTCTGAACTAATCCAGGGCACGTTATCGGTAAGCAATGTATACGCTGGTGCGCCTATCCTCACCATAGGGGCAGAGCCGTTTCATCGTAAGCAGCTTGACTCGATACATGAGCCCCCAAGGCACTCCCAGTGCATCTAAATCTACGTCCGTGACCCATCCTGAAAAATCTACCGTGCGCGAGGATTTACAACAGCCTGAAGTGGACGACGTTCTCTCTAATTTAGATGTAAGCTCTGCCGATCGCATCTTGATCTGTCTCGCAGTGAGCGCCATGAAACTGGGCGGTCATCGTTATGGGGCCTTTGTTGAGGCTGCGACCACTGCTGCCAAATTAGCGGTTTACACCTCCTACCTAGAGCATGGCAATAACGTCCGCAAAACCAGCTTGATCCACCATGTGGAGCCCAAGCGGGTACGTGCCATTATCAAAGAAGTCAAAGACGTTTTAGACGAGGGGCAATCGCTGACGACCCTCAGCGATCAAGAGCCCTACTACCTGAGTGGTTTGCCTTATTTGTGGCAAGAGAAGTACTCCTGGCAAACGGGTAAGCCCCGTCTACGTCGATCTGAACTGACCCCCAGAGAGCAGCAGCAGTTAGAAGCAAAAATTCCCGAGACCTATCCCTCGGCCTGTGTGCTCGACCAGCTCCAATTTTTGGACTTAATTAAGCTCCTTCATACGAAATCCCAAGAAGACTTCCCCCCCCGCCAGCGCATGGCCCTGAGCGATGCCCTTACCGAGCACATTCGGTTTCGCTTGCTGCACTCCGGCACCGTCGTGAAGATGGACACCCCCTCCCTCTCGATTCCGCTATTTGCCCTGGCTCGGACTCACTATGCGCCTAAAGGCGAGCGTGAGCGGGTCTTCACCATGATTGATGACGTGGCCCGGTTCTTTCGACTCATGCAAGATTGGACCCAAGAACAAGATGGGGTGATGCGGGCTTTAGAAGTCTTTGACGTGGATAGCGATCGCCGCGTCGAAGCCCTACAAGAGCTGGATCAACTTCTGCAAGGGTGGGCTGACAAGTACCACAAAGATGGTGGTTACCCGATGCTGCTGCAGCTAGCTGCAGGTACCCGACAACCTCAGGATGGCCAATAGCCCTGGCGGCAGCACACCGGAGCCCAAGAAGAGGTGCCGCTGTGAGGTTTCACCCCTACGACTGCGGGCTGCGCCACACGAGTTTTGTGTCGAGTTTTGCCTAACGAATAGCTCCCAAATGGGGTGCCATCTAAAATCCTGTCAACAAAGTTCTAAAAAAGGGAATCATGAGACCCCAGGGCGCGTCATCAATTACGGGTGAAAGCCTTGCTGGGCAAACGCTGCCGCGCCCGCTTCTGTAGTATTGCTAGGGGCTGCACCTGTTGCACCACAAGGATTCTAGTTTTAATTGATGACAGTCCCTAAGCCCCAACCCAAAAGGAATATTTAGTTGCCATGCTGAGCCAACTCGATCAACTGAGCGTTGAAGTCGATGGTCGTTATGCAACCGACGCTGAGCTGATGTTCTTTCAATCTTATTTGCGCACAGCGCGGCTTCGTTTTGGGCTTTACCAAAAAATGCAGCAGCTAGAGCCCAAAATTGTGCAAGACGTTTTGGCTCAACTGCGTGTGCAAGACCCGACCGTGCTGAAAGTAGGCGATCAGGACCTCACCGCCAAATGGCAGCGAGATACGGTACGTACCCTGCGCTATGTTGCCACTGCCAGTTTGATTGATGATCCTGAAATGTATAAGGAGCGGATGCTGCTCTGGTTTCAAACGATTATGCGCTCATTTCGGGCGGGCCATAGCTGTGATGTGACTTACCAGGCTATGCAGGAGGTGGTGCGCAAGTACCTTTCAACGGAAGAAGCCGCTATCATCTGTCCCTTACTCGAAATGAGCCGTGCTGTTCTCGGCGAACCCCAAACCCCTGGGCTATAGGGTGTCATGCTGTAGGGTGCCATTCAAAGGTGATGTGATGACTGCAGATATTCCAGCCCTATCGACGTTGCCGTTTATTCCATATCTGGATGCTACAGGCCAAATTCCAACGGATTGTCAGGGCAAGGTGGGCATCTACGGCATCTTTGATGCTGAACAGACCCTGCAGTTTGTGGGCTATTCCCGCGATGTTTACGTGAGTTTAAAGCAGCACTTGGTACGTCAGCCCGGTGTCTGCCACAGCTACAAACTCGAAACCATCGATCGTCCTAGTCGTACCCTGCTAGAGGGGATACGCACGGCCTGGATTGACGAAAATGGCGGCCTGCCCTCGGGCAATGAGAATGAGGCGGCTTGGACGGCAGCCATTGATGCTAAAGCCACCATGACCCCTGAGGAGCAGTCGGAGTATGAGGCACTTGAGGAGGCAGCCCAGGGGAAATATCTCAAAAAGATTGCTCGCCGCGTCGAAGCAGAAATCCTCGACACCTTAAAGGCGCGAGGTGTACAAATGGAATTGCGCTTCAACCCCAAGCTCAAGGAGTCGGGACTGCTGAACTTGAAGTGATGGGGCCGGGATTATGACTAGTTGTCCGGGTTCAAAGCCGTCTGCTGGCTGTTGTACATGGCCTGTAGGACGAGGGCCGGGTCTACCCAGTTGCCGTCATACTTCAGCCCCCAGTGGAGGTGAGGACCGGTCGTTCGCCCTGTCATGCCGACTCGGCCAATGCGTGCCCCCGTTGGGACAATCTGGCCTTCCTGCAGGCGAATGCCTCCGTCACTATCTACGAGATAGCGACCACTGCTGTCGCTGGTAACAAAGCCATGCATGTGGCAATAGATATGTAGCCAATTCCCAGACTGCAAGACGACGGAGGTGCCGCAGGCACTATCATCCGAGACTTCAACAATTTGGCCTTCCCACCAGTTACGGATGTAGCTGCCGGACGGCGCAGCCATGTCTAAGCCGTAGTGAAAGCGCTGGCCGCCATTGTAGGGATCTTGGCGATAGCCAAAGGGGGAGGTGTAGGCTTGAAAATTTTCAACCGGGAAAGACGCTTGGCTCCAAAGGGTGTTGCCGACAGCGACAACCTGACTCTCTGGCTCGACGGCCCGAACCACCGCCCGTGAGAACAAATCACTCACGCCCCAGACGGCAACTGCGCCACCCACAATCACTGCCAAGGGGAGCCAAGGGGAGCGCATACCCATACGGCGATCGCGGGTGCTATTTTCAATACGGCGAAAAGACTGCCTTAGCAAGCGTTTCATAGCGTGAGGATAAAGCGTCTAAGCGGAAAAATCACTAAACCGAAGGGGCTGCACCGATTCAACCCAAAAGCTCATTTAGGATAGCCCAGCTCCCATCAGTTGGATCATGCCGACAGTATTCCAGAGGGTAGGCGTTGATGCTGCAGAGTGCATGGTAAGACTACCCTGCCGACATAACAGAGGTGGCTGTGAGCACATTGATCTGCTCTAGGAGGGCTTCAGGATGCCAGGGATGGGGCAGCACTGCATCAACGTTTTGGGCGGTGTCATAACCGGTTTTGTCAGACGCAAGGGCTAGGATTTTAACGGTGTGGGTAACCAAAGACGTTCTCAATGCCTCAATTACATGGTGTCCATCTACGCCATTTAGACCCAGATTGATAATTACCACTGCGGGTTGTAGCAGGGCAACCTGCTCGACCACCCGTGACCCTTCAATCACCCAAATCACCTGATAATCAGCAGCGGTCAACAAATCACAGGTGAGACCGGCCATATCTTCTCGATCTTCGACCAAGACAATGCGGCCAACGATGGGTTCTGGCGGGGTGGTTGTACCGATATCTGGAGCGGTTGTTTTGGGGTTGGGGCGTTGGGCTGGAAGCCGAACAGTGAAAACTGAGCCGACCCCTAAGCGAGAGTTAACGCTAATGCTGCCGCCGTGGAGTTCGACTAATTGCTTGGTTAGCGCTAAACCTAAGCCAGTGCCTTGGTAGCGCCGTTGGCGACTGTTTTCTAGCTGCTGAAATTTTTCAAACAGGAGTGGCTTTTGGGCATCAGCAATCCCAATGCCGGTATCTTCGATCTGAAAAATGACGACTCCGTGCTCACACCGCACTCTGAGAATGACCTTGCCGCCGGAGGCAGTAAATTTCAGGGCGTTGCTGAGGAGATTGCTCAAAATTTGCTTAATGCGGCGCAAATCTCCGTAGAACCTATCGGTGTCAGCAAGGAGTGTGGTATCTGAGGTGAGTTCGATGGCGCGATCTCGGGCAATGCTCCGAAAGGGCTCTAGGCTTTGACGAATCAGGGTGCTGAGAGAGACTTCACTAATTTCTAAGACGGTCCGTCCGGCTTCAATCTTGGTCACTTCTAAGATGTCATTGATCACCGTTAGCAGCCGTTCACCACTGGTGTGGATCGTGTTGAGATAGGCCCGTTGCCGCTCATTCAGGTCGCCAAAAGACCATCGTAAGAGGGTGGCAGACATACCAATGATGCAGGTGAGGGGGGTCCGTAGCTCATGGCTCATGGTGGCCAAAAACTCGCTTTTGGCTTGGTTGGCCATTTGGGCCGATACCAGCGCATCGCGGAGCTCTTGGGTTCGATCCACAACGCAGCTTTCGAGGGAGTTGGTCTGTACCTGTAGCTGCTCGTAAAGCTGGGCCTGCTGAATGGCGACGCCTAGGTGCTCGGCAATGTGACGGAGGAAGAGCAGTTCTTGGGACTGCCACTGGCGCGGGAGATCGCATTGGTGGGCAATCAGCAGGCCCCATACCGTCCCATGGATCACGATAGGAGCAATGATTTGGGCCTTTACCGCTGCCTGCTGTAACAACCGCTTTAAGCAAGGTGTGTTGGCGTAAGCGGCACTCACATTCTCGATCGCAATCGGCTCACCCTTGAGATACTTGCGCCAATGGTCGGTATCGCGGTCAAAACAGTGGGTTTCGTTAAAGCCCAAAACAGAAGTCCACTGGTCTGAGCCTATGGACTCATAAGTGATGTAGCCAGAGACATTAGGGCTGGGTCCAGTGCCTAAATCAGCCTGTTGCTGAGCGTTGGCATATGGAGCGGGGTCTGCAAATTGATAGATCAGCAGGCGATCGGTTGCTAAGAAACGCCTCACTTCTGCCACTGTGGTCGCCAGAATATCTTGGAGATCTAGGCTTTGACGGATTTTGGTGATGACTTGATTGAGCAATAGCGCTTGGGATTGAGCCATACCTTTCCTAGAAGACCAGTCACCGACTGGGTGCTGAGGGACGACGGGACGCTAGACAAAGAGCGCTGCCCCAGTGCCCCTAGCGGGGGGATAGCTGGCCTTGGCAAGCTAAAAGGTCGGGCTTCAGCCGCAGCCATAGTCTTGACGCAGGTCAGATGCGGCTGCTTAACGGGGCACTGCTCTGCGCCTCGGACTCATACTAACCGGCCAGAAAAGCTTGCCAGGACTTACACTAGAGTTCTTTCAGATTTGCCCTGTCTTAGCTTCTGATTCGACGATGCATCGGTTGGCCACCACGCCGGGAGGATGGACTCCTGATACTGAGGGGGTCATTTTTATTGAGCAAACCCCCGCTCCAATTATTTTTCTAACCGCTGCGGATACAGACATTCAGTGTTTGGCTCACGTGATGGCGCACCCCCCGGCAGGATTGCCTGCCGTGCGTGTAGTGAATTTGCTTCAGCTTCAGCAGCAGCTGACGATCGATACCTATGGTGAACAGGTACTATGCCACGCCCAAGTCATTGTGCTGCGGCTGTTGGGCGGGCGCGGGTATTGGTCCTATGGGCTTGAGGTGACAGCGGCGATCGCCGCTGAGACGGGAGCCGCCCTCATCGTTTTACCCGGGGACGATCGCCCCGATCCGGACCTGATCAGCCACTCTACCGTTGGGCTCGGCGTGGCCAATCAGCTGTGGCGTTACCTCACAGAAGGTGGGGTAGAGAATCTGCGCCATGGGCTGCAATACCTCTGCGATCGCTGCCTCAAGACCCCATTTCATCCCCCTGCGCCTCAGCCGGTCCCTCGGATTGGCCGATATGCGCATCCCAGCCTGCAAGTACCGGTGACTTCGGTGGGGCGGGTGGGGCTGCTGTTTTACCGCGCCCATTATTTAGCGGCCAACACCGCCCCCATTGAGGCCCTGTGCCGGTCTTTGATAAAGCGAGACCTGACCCCCGTGCCGATTTATGTGTCCTCGTTGCAAGATCCTGAGATTCAGGCGGAATTGGTGGCGCTATTGAATCCTAGCGAGGGGGCTGGGATTGATCTGGTGCTCAACACCACCAGCTTTGCGGTGGCCCAACTCTCGACAGCGACCCCCAAACTGGACTTATGGACCACCTTGGATGTACCGGTCATTCAGGTGATTTTGAGCGGCAGCACGGTTGAGGCTTGGGAAAACCATCCCATGGGGCTAGGCCCTCGGGATATTGCCATGAACGTAGCTTTACCAGAGGTGGATGGCCGGATTATCAGTCGAGCCGTCTCCTTTAAAACCACCCAGCATCGCAGTGATGCCCTAGAGACTGCCGTGGTCGGTTACGAACCCCTAGGCGATCGCGTCGATTTTGTCGCTGACTTGGCCGCTAGCTGGTGTCGATTGCGCCGCCAGCCACCGTCAGAGCGCCGGATTGCGCTGATATTGGCCAACTACCCCAACCGTGACGGTCGCCTTGCCAATGGCGTCGGCCTCGATACCCCCCAGAGTTGTGTGGAGATTTTGCAGGGGCTCCAGGCTGCAGGGTACAAAGTTGGCAATAGTCCCGAAGACAGCGCGGCCTTGATAGCGCTGCTGACGGCGGGGGTGACCAATGACCCTGAGTCGCAACAGGCGCGTCCCGTCCAGCAAGCCTTATCTCTAACGGCCTATCAAGCCTATTTCGAGGGGCTCCCCATCGCGGTCCAGGCGGGGATTCGCAACCGTTGGGGGAGCCCCGCATCCGCAACAGACTCGACTCAAGCAGCCCCTCGCTTTGCCATTGCCGGTGTGCAGCTAGGCCACATCTTTATCGGCATTCAACCCAGCCGAGGGTACGACCAGGATCCATCGCTGAACTATCACGCCCCTGATTTAGAACCGACCCACGATTATTTGGCGTTTTACCATTGGTTGCGCCGTGACTTTAAGGCCGATGCCATTGTCCATGTGGGCAAGCACGGCAACCTTGAATGGCTGCCGGGTAAAGGGATTGGGCTTTCGGCAACCTGCTATCCCGAAATTGCCCTCGGTCCGCTGCCCCATTTCTATCCTTTTATCGTGAATGACCCAGGGGAGGGGGCTCAGGCCAAACGCCGCGCCCAGGCGGTGATCATCGATCACCTCACCCCGCCTTTAACCCGAGCCGAACTCTATGGCCCCTTGCAGCACCTCGAAGGGCTGGTGGATGAATATTACGAGGCCCAGAGCTTAGACCCGACGCGCCTGCCGTTGATTCGCGATCGCATCTTGACTGTGCTGACCCAAACCGCTTTGCTGGCTGATTTAGGGATGACAGCCGCTGAGCCTGCAGGGTCTGAACGGATATTAGAGGGAACCTCTCAGGCGTCCGCCTTTGCCCAACTGTTGCCCCGGCTTGATGGGTACCTGTGTGAACTGAAGGAGGCCCAAATTCGAGATGGGCTGCATATTCTGGGGCAATGCCCAGCCGGGTCACAACTGCGAGATTTAGTAATCGCGATCGCCCGGCATCCCAGTGGCGATCGTCAGGGTCTGACCCGAGCCCTGGCCCTGGATTGGCAGTTGGGGATAGATCCGCTCACGGCTGATTTAGGGGCCTTATTTGTCGCACCAGAGTCGATCTCCACCCCAGTGGATCCCTCGGCTTGGCGCACTGTCGGTGATGGGGTCGAAGCCCTCGAACACCATATAGCTAACTGGGTGGATGCGTTGATAAAAGGCGAATCTGTACCGGTCAATCCTGCTGCTGCCGTGCAGCCCGAACTTACCTGGATTGCGACAACCCTACTTCCGGCATTGCGGGCCACTCACCAGGAAATTGCCCAACTGATGCGAGGGTTAGAAGGGCGCTATGTGCCCAGCGGTCCGGCGGGGGCTCCGACCCGCAACCGCCCCGATGTCTTACCCACAGGCCGCAACTTTTATGCCGTTGATATTCGCGCTATTCCCACTGAGAGTGCCTGGGATGTGGGGCGGCGAGCGGCTGAGGCTTTAGTCGAGCGCTACACCCAAGACCATGGGGAATACCCCCAAGCCATCGGGCTCTCGGTATGGGGGACGGCCACCATGCGCACGGGGGGCGATGATCTGGCAGAGGCCCTGGCGCTGCTGGGGGTCCGCCCGGTGTGGGATGGCCCTTCTCGGCGAGTGGTTGATTTTGAAATTCTGCCGATTTCGGCCTTGGGTCGCCCCCGCGTGGATGTCACCCTCCGGATTTCAGGCTTTTTTCGAGATGCCTTTCCCAATTTGATTGACCTGTTTGATCAAGCCGTGGATGCGATCGCCGCGCTAGAGGAACCTGCCCAAGACAATCCGCTGGCCGCCCGTAGCCGTACTGAAAGTAACCATTGGCAGCAGCAAGGTCTCACCCCTGAACAGGCTCAGCTGCGATCGCGCAGCCGCATCTTTGGCTCTAAGCCAGGGGCCTACGGTGCGGGCCTGCAGGGATTGATTGAGGCTCAAAACTGGGCGGATGACAGGGACCTAGCCCAGGCATACATCAACTGGAGCAGCTATGCCTATGGTCGCCACCAGATGGGGCGCTCAGCCCCTGAGGCCTTTGCCAGTCGCTTAGCCCACATGCAAGTGGTTCTGCAAAATCAGGACAATCGAGAGCATGATCTGCTCGATTCCGATGACTATTACCAGTTTCAAGGGGGGCTGACCGCAGCGGTTAAAGCCGTCACCGGGCAGCGACCCCAAACCTACTTTGGCGACCACGCCATTACCGAAAAGCCCAAAGTGCGATCGCTGCGGGAAGAAATAAGTCGGGTCTATCGCTCCCGTGTGATTAACCCGAAATGGATTGCTGGCGTCATGCGCCATGGCTACAAAGGCGCTTTTGAAATGGCCGCAACCGTTGATTATTTGTTTGCCTATGATGCCACCACAGATTGCGTTGCCGACTCCATGTACGCAGGGGTGGCAACGGCCTATTTGCTCGATGAAACCGTCCAAGCGTTTATTCAGCAGCATAATCCTTGGGCGTTGAGGGATATGGCTGAGCGCCTCTTAGAAGCGCACCAACGGCAGCTATGGCACTCTGCTAACGCAAAAATGCTCGATCAGCTGCGAGCCATTGTCCACAGCGCTGAGGCTGATATTGAAATGCATCAGGGGTCTCCTTAGCTCATATCAGGACTTGTTCACAAAGGCTTTGACCCGTTAGGGATGACACGTTTTAGACTGTGGGCATCTCCTCCACAGGATATGGCCATGGTAACGACATCGCCCAACCGACCCAAAAGCCACTACCCGCGCAACTGCACCTTTTCAGCCACAGACTGGGATGCGCTGGCACCCTGTTGGTATCCCATCGCCTTTAGCCGCGAGGTGACAGACCAACCTGTTGCCGCCACGTTACTGGACCAGCGCCTGGTGATCTGGCGAACCAGCGCAGGCCTATCGGTTGCGAATGACCTCTGCTTTCATCGGGGGGTGCCCCTGAGCATGGGCATGGTGGAGAAAGACCAGCTAATCTGCAAGTACCACGGCTTTCACTACGGGGCCGACGGGCAATGCACCCTGATCCCCGCTGACCCCACCGCCAGCATTCCGGCCAAGCTCTGCCTCACCACCTACCCAGTGAAGGAAGCCTACGGCCTAGTTTGGACAACCCTACGAGGCGACAGCGCCGAGGTGCCGAACTTTCCAGAATGGGCCGATGCCGACTATCAGCAGATCCTGCCCGATACTGTGGACCTGAACGCGGCATCAGGGCGGCAGATGGAGGGCTTTCTGGATGTGGCCCACTTTGCCTGGGTCCATAGTGAGTCTTTTGGCGATCGCAACAACCCCGTCGTACCCCGCTATGATGTGAAGCCGCTGCCCCACGGGTTACGGGCAGAATACCGCAGCACCGTCAGCAACTTCCCGAAAGGGCTGCAAGATCGGGCTCCGGCAGATTTTGAATGGCTCAGGGTGTTTGAGGTGTTTTTGCCCTTTACAGCGCTGCTCAGGGTACATTTCCCCGAAGCGGGTCGGCTGTGCATCATGAATGCAGCCTCGCCCGTCTCAGCCCGCAAGACCCGAGTGTTTTGCCCGATTTGTCGTAACTTCGATCAAGACCAGCCGTTAGAGCCGGTCTACGAATTTAATTACCAGATTTTCAATGAAGACAAGGAAGTGGTGGAAGCTCAATACCCAGAGGATCTGCCGCTGGACTTGCGGGCCGAATCCCACATTCAGGCAGACCAAACCTCGATCGCCTATCGCAAGGGGCTCGCCAAGTTAGGGCTGAGCAAAATTTATACGGCTTAAACAAAAAAGCGGCGAACAGGGCAGCATTTCTAAGTCTCGCACGGTCCATCGCACTGGTTCGACGGTTTGGCTCATTGCTGCTGGATCAACCCGAGAGTCCACAGTTTGATGATAATGGAGACTACCATAATCGAGATGAAAGCCTTCATAGGCCTGCTGGAAGCGTAATTTGATGACAAAGATTTTGCAGGAAGGGTTGAGTTACACCTTTCGGTCTTACTTTGAACTGCCCCAGGATACGGATGAGATCTTGGCGGAGTTTGGCTACGACTATGGCAAAGCCCGGCTGACATTGCCCCAGTCACAGCAGCCCATTCTGGGTTTGGATGAATTAAAAGCCCAAATTGAAGAGACCTTACCCTATGTGCAACTCACCAGCGAGAGTGCTAAGCGGGAGGTGCTGGTCGCTCCGGTGCTGACCAGGGTAGCAACCCTGGCCCACCAGGTACTGCGATTTGAATACCCTCTCAAGGTGAATGATTGGCTGCAGGGCAACTTAGACTATTTGATCCGATCGCGCCAGCAAATTGTAGTGGTCGAGGCCAAGCGAGACGATCTGACGCGGGGCTTTACCCAATTGGCAGTGGAAATGATTGCCCTGGCCATGGATGAGGTTGCCCCGAACACGATTTACGGAGCGGTGACCATGGGCAATCTTTGGGTGTTTGGAAAGCTCGATCGCGCCACCCAAAAAATCACCCAAGATATCGGCGGCTACCAGGTGCCGGATGATGTTGCTGTTTTGGTCAAGACGCTGGTTGGCATTTTAGAGCAGGATTCAGATTGACCTCCGAATTTTTAATGTTTGTCGATAAAGGCTCTGCGACAGAACCCCTCACTTTCAGAAGCATCGTGAGGCGAGATCGCGCCTCATCGCTATTCGGGGATTGATTTTCTGATGCTGATGTTGCAGACTAAGCCAGCCCAGGGCTAAGGGCAGCTTGTCACTTTAACCTTGTGCCTAACTGGCAGTTGCAAATACCCGCTGCAAGTTTTCAGGCAACTCAATTTCGGCGAAACATTTAGAGGGATAGAGGTAGTCTTCACCAGATTCATCAACAATGCGCAGCATTTGGCGTTGGCCAGCCTGTTCGTCTTCCAGCACTGGATAGAGCTTTCGGACCTCTAAGGAAGCAGGATAGTCTTGGTTGTTGACGCAAACGACATATTTCATCGGTTTACTCCAGAAAACGTTTGATTTTGAACTCTTTTTTGCCGATGCCGTGGGCTTCGTACCAGTGCAGTTCGGCCCGACAGGTTGAACCGTCATCAAGGTTAATGGTGGCAATGCCTTTGAGTTTTCGCCAACGGCCTGAACCGTAAGCCTTACGGAGCCGTTCGACTTCGCGGATGGAGCTACCAACGGCGATGACTTCAATATTGGCGATATCTCCCAAAATCTCAAAGTTCACTCCAACGTCACCCCCAAGGCAGCAAGCTGCTGCTGTATCCAGTAGCGATCTGTCAGCACTTTTAAGTAAAGCTGCCGCACCGTTTCTTCTGACTTGAGTTGAATGTCTTTCTTCCTCACCAAGCAGACGACATAGGGGGTTTCGCCCTTCTTAGTCTCCTTGAGGAATATTGATTGTTCTAACCCGTCAATTTCGCCCTGCCGGAACTGTGACAGCCTGTAGTTAGAGTCTCTAAGGATCTCAGCCAGTTTCATGCAGCGATATAACCAAAACTGTTCAAGCCCTTATTAGTCAAGGGTTTCTCAGTATAAGGGTTGCGATAGGAATGATTCTGTTGTTGCTGGAGTTCTTAAGGCTTATGGAAACTAGATTCCTGAATAATCACGCCGCCATTGCAGTCACAAAGCTCAAACTGTCATGAACACAACTGGTTATGCCAAGACTGTCGCCCTCGCCCCCATACACAAGAAAACTGCTGCCCCACCCAATCCAACCGCCAACCCGATCCATCCGCCCTATACTCAAACCGATAACGAATCGCACTCACCGAGTCATCCTGCAGTTGCGTCTGCGTGAGTCCTAGGACGATCTGCTCCTCAGTCTCACTGATCACCGTCCAATCCGTCCCAGGGATTGGCGTCCCCACCTGGGCTGAGAAACGATCCTGCAAGGCCGCTAAAGGCGCTGCCGTAGACCGCACCCCTTCCCAGCGATCCAGGTCTGAGACGAAATAGCGATCGCGCCCCTCTGGGAACGGCACCGCCAAACTAAACGGCTCTTGACTCACCGGCTCCAAACCATCCGCCGTCCAGTCATAGGTCAACACCTGCTCTTGAGAACCATCCTCCGATCGCCCCCCGACATGGGCAACGATCTGTTCCTCTACTTGGGTCACCTCCCAGAGAAAACCCACCCACTCTGTCGACACATGCACCGGCTCACCCGCTTGGTTCAGCACCGTCGCCAATGCCATGGTGTAGCCCTCAAAATCTGCGTCACTTTCAGGAATCGCCCACAAAGGCACCAAGGCGTCCTCAAGTTGATCCCCATTCAGATCCCGATAAATCACCCCCAGCGCGGGGTCATCTTCGGCATCTGCCGATTTGTCTAAAAGCACCACCTGGCCATAAACCACCGCCCAATTGTTGGCATCCGTCGCCGCCGTCAAAGCCTCCCAGCTCAAGGGGGTGATAGCGACCGGTCCCCGATCTGGAATCTCCAAGCGATATTCAGTCTGCTGCAGAGTTTCAAGCGATAGATGCTGATGATTGCGGTCCGTCGCACCTGCACTCGGCACCATCAAACAGGCTGTAATGCTTAAAATCCCTGCAATCTCAACCAGGTCTGCAAAGCGGCGGGGCAAAGACATCATGGGAACAGTTCTTGAATCAGCTGTCTATAACTACCCACCCTTACAAAGAGATTGCCGATTACCCTGTGCCGCAATTGCGCTTCCCATGGCGCGCCTGAGGTTGTCTGACCAACCATATGCCTTGCCCAACCCCTACGTCTTACCGTTCCCATTCATCCCCAACCTGAATTCCCTTTTCGGGGGGTTTGGGGGAGTTAGGCCCCCATATCAGGGGGTTTGGGGGTCAGCC
>ERZ1740060.239-NODE-239-length-41930-cov-24.176454_pt1 | contig 41930 bp, 49 predicted proteins | sample MGYA00581743_ERZ1740060 | MGnify/ENA primary metagenome ERZ1740060 (study PRJEB43018, sample SAMN04849235) | marine metagenome | isolation source: floating plastic debris | place: Pacific Ocean | collected 2008-08-27 | study: EMG produced TPA metagenomics...
CAGCTTATCGGACGCCGCTACAATATGGCAAGAAACTTAGTTTCCAGAGTACTAAGCGCTATGGAGCTTCTGCGTCTGGGGTCTCGGCTTCACCATTGGAGATATCTGACTGATTGATTAACTGATCTTGCAGCTCATTCGTTTCTTGCAAGCGATCGGCGGCATCCCTTTGCTCGGCTTGAACGTTTTGTTGTAAGGTGCCGATCGCCTGCTCTGCCGTATCAAGTTGACTCGTGGCTGAATTCAAGGTTTCATTCACCACGGCGACATCAGCGTTTTGATTTTTAAGATTTTCCAACTCTTGCCGCACCGTTTGCAGACGGGTTCGAGCCACCCCCAAATCTTGATTGGCCTGCTCCAGCTTTTGCTGGGTTTCGGCATAGGAGGTCTGAACGTCTTGCAGACTATTGTTAACCTCTTGAATGGTGAGCGTTAGCTGAATCTCTTCTTCTAAGTTGTCCTTTTGAGATTGGAGAACTTCCACTTCAGCGGCGGGCTTCACCACATTCTCGACATAGAACCACAGCACAGGCACCCCAATTAAGACCGTCGCCAAGCCTTGAAAGCAGGCCTTGGTCAGTTGAGAGAAAAAAGAGGACTCCTGATACCATTTGGTATCGATTTTGTCCCGCATCAAGGCTTCTTGGGCTCGGATACGAGCAATCTCAGCCTTAAGCTTTTCTTGCTCTAGTAGCTTTAGACGTGCTTCTAAAGGAGCTTTAGTTTCTGGATTGGGGCGCTCACTCATGCCATGTCGCTCTGAACTGGACTCATAAAAAATAACTGCTGCAGCCGTCAGTAATTTTAATTGAACAGCATAATTTTAGGCTGCATGGCGAGGGCACGGGCGATCGCCACAACCCTGTCGAGTGATCGCTCTAATGCCCCAAAGTGCAGAGGCGGCACAATGCCCAGCTATAATAATCCGCGCGTTTCCAGTCTGTATAGGTGATCGCCGGTCTAGTCCGTTCCTGGGCTGGATTATGTTTTCTCGGCGGCTGTGAGACCAGGCTTAGGCCGAACTCATGCCCCTTTTGCGGATTGCTTTACGCTCAACGCCAGTAATTCATCAGAGTTTAGATTACTGCGCTAACCACTGCTGCATGGCGTCAGCCACCGGCACCGCCTGCTCCAGATGAGGCACATGGCCGCAGTTATCGATCCACGTTAGCTGCGCCTGAGGAATTAGCGCGGCAAACTTAGCCGCGTCTTTGGTGCCCACAATTTTGTCCTGGCGTCCCCATAAAATCAGCGTCGGACAGCTGAGGTCGCCCAGTCGGTTGGCCAACGCCGTGTAGCCGCCACCTTTGGTGAACGCAATCAGTGCCTCTGACCAATGGGGGAAAGCGAGATGTAAGGAGGCACAGACCTCAGCATCCGGCGTCACCCACGACTTATCGGCATAGGCCTGCAGGCTAATCCGTCGCCGCACGCCCGGATTTTTGAGAAACGCCGTTGCCCACCGATCTAACGGGGGAAACATCAATCGTCCCATCGCGGGGCCAGCAGCAAGTCCAGCACTGTCGAGTAGCACCAGGCGGCTAACGGCCTCTGGATAGGCTAGGGCAAACTCGATCGCCGCTGCTCCCCCCATCGAAGCGCCTACCAACACCACCGGCTGATTGATCGCCTGTTGCCAAAAGCGATAGAGATGCTGCTTGATGTCGTCGGGCGTGATGGTTGTCGTCAGAGGGCGATCGCCAAAGCCGAAGCCCAGCAGGTCAATCGCCCAGGTTTCGCGAAAGTCAGCCAAGAGCGGCACCAAACGGCGAAATTCCAACAGGGAGCTATCAAAGCCGTGCAGCAATAGCAGCGGGGGCTGCCCCTGACCCTGCCGTACGTAGGTGGTGGCCAACGGGCGATCGCTCAGCGGCGTTGAGACCGCCACCGACTCAATCTGCTGGGCTAGGTGGATAGACGTCGGCTCCGTCAGCTGCTGTACCGCCTCGGGCAAAAACTCCGGGAAGGTGGCTAAAGAAGGGTGGGCACTCATAATTCAGGAGAAAGCCGCTTGGGTTTGCTGCTGTAATAGCTGGCCACCAAGGCCAACATCATCCACCAAAGGGTACTGACCTGGGGCCGATACCAAATCGTATCGACCAGGCCATGCACCAACATCCCAGCCATGGTGGCCAGGGCTGCAATCAGCCAATAGGCCTGCCCCGACTGCACTTCTCGCAACTGCTGCAAGAGACGCCAGCCCTGGCCCAGGGTCACTGACAATAACCAAAAGAACACCGTCAGCCCAATCAGACCGGCCTCAACGGCAATCTCTAAAAAGACCGAATAGGCGCTCAGGGCGGTGTAGTTGGGCTTTTGATAGAGGGGATAAATCTGGTTAAAGGCATCGTTGCCGGGGCCAATGCCCAAGACCGGTCGCGCCTTGATCATGTCCACCACCGCCAGCCATACGTTGATGCGAAAGTTGTTGCTGCTGTCATCTCGTCCGGCAAAGATGCTCATGACGCGATCGCGCAGCGGTGCCAGCGCCGCCACCGACAGCACCAAAAAAGCTGCCGAGCCGCCTAACAGCAGTGGGATGGCCCACCGCCGCCAAAAATCATTAAAGCGAATGCTCCAAAACTGCACTAGCAAGACGGCCAGCGTAAACCCACCGGCCACAAAGCCTAACCACCCGCCCCGACTAAAGGTCAGCACCAAACAGGCCGTATTCACCAGCAGCGACAGGGCCGCTAATACTTTGGGAGTCCACCGCGGCCAGGCAAATACCGCAGCCCCACTCAACATCACCGCCGGAATCAAATAGCCCGCCAGCAAGTTCGGATTGCCCAAATAGCTATACACGCGAGTCGTGCCCGCCAGGTTAGAGGACGGGTCAACCCAGGTCGCCAAGGCATCAGCACCAAAAAACCACTGCCGCAGGCCAAACACCGAAACGACCAAAGCAGTGAGCAGATACACCGTGATCAGACTTGTGCGCAAGGGCGGCCGCCGCAGCACTCGCGCCAGCAACAGAAACAGCAAGACGTTGAGCGTTAGCTTGATCAACCCGGCGGTCGCGGCCCCCCGCACGGGCGACACCGCCGTCGCCAGCAGCATCACCCCCCAATAGCTGATGACCATGAGGTGCATCGGGGTCAACCCTTCCCCCGCCTCATCAGACACCGTCAGCAGCAGCCAAAAGGCACTACAGGCCAACAGCAAGATGCCAATCAACGTGGTCGAAACATAGGGCGCTAAGGCGAATAGAATCGCGGCCACGCTCAGGGCGATCGCATCTCCCCACTGCAGCAGCCAGCTGCCTTGTCGCCACGAGCGCGCAAAGGCTAACAGCCGGTGCAGGAGGCTAACCTCGCGCCACTGGTGCAACGCAAAGCGATTGAGGGTCAGGGTTTGCCAAGCATTACTCAACATAGTGCAGTGTGCTATCCCAGCATTACTAGAGGCTGTCATCATTTAGCGGCTGAGTCCTGATGCTGAAAGCGGTTCAGCCTCTAGCCAGGTTTACGAAATGGGCGCGGTAATGTCCATAACGTAAGGCTTTCGAGTTTGATTGATGACGCGCCCTAGGGTTTATTCTGCACTATTCCGACCTGTTCGCGAGCCCTCTGACCGGAATCTCAGCTAAAGGTAAACCCCGCCTCCTGCCAAGACAGCAGCGCCGACTCATCCGGCAAGTCCTGCAGGTCGGTATGGGTCATGTCACAGCGGGGTTGGCCCAGTTCCGCCAGGCAGAGATTAGTGTATAGACGAGCAATCACCTGTCGGCCCTCTTCTGTGGCCGCAAGGTACCGCATACTTTCTTTGACATAGGGATAAACCACCTGCCAAAAGAAATAGGGGTAAGCGGTCTGCAAATCCTTCGGGGTCGCATAGCCCAGTACTCGATTCATCCCCACTTCTTCAAACTCTTGAAACAGCGCGGGTAGCTTCTGCAGATAGAACGGATCACTGAGTTGCCCCAACAAATCGGCGGCTCGACATAACCCGCCGTAGCTCAGTTTGTCTTGATAAGCCGCCCCGTGGGGAATGGGAAAGCGCGTCATTTCGATCGCCGTTTGTAAGCTTTTAAGATCGATTTGCGGCGGCAATGCCAAAGTTGCCACATAGGCTTTGCTCCGATCAACATGGCAATCTTGCAGCGCCGCACCGGTGGCCGTCGGCGAAATTTTGACCCAGCCACTGCGACCATCAAAATAACAGTAGAGATCGCAATTATCTCGTCCTAGAATGCCTTTAACGTAGCCAATATCATGGCAGAACAGCGACAGCATAAACTGCAGCCAATCAATCGGTGAAACCGTACCTTCATGATGCTGCTTACCAGCTAAAATCGCTTGCCCCACCTTGACGACCTGCCAGCTGTGGTCGAGGGTATGGTAAGGGGCGTCACCTTTCACAATGGCCTCAATCACTGGATTGACCAGCTCCATCAGCACATGATCGTAGCGGGGGCCAAACGGGCCAAATAGGGTCTGGTAACGATCTCTCAGCCAAACCAATTTAGCGTCAAAGTTGAGCATATCTTTTAATCTCTAGGGGGTCGATGTTGTAAAAACAAAGACTCTAGCTAGCCGATTACGGAGAGAGAGCACAAATCTTTTCGAGCCTGGCCACCTCAATCAGCCTAGGCATTCGATCAATTTACGGACGGTTTTTGAGGGAAATCCAAAACAAACTATTAGAACAGGGATAGTTATGGAAACGTCTTGGATGTATTTAATCTAACCAATAAAATTTTGGGGAGACAGATATGAATCAGCTTTCCCTGTGATTTAAATCAAACAAAAGGTGAATTCTTTGCGGAAACTTCTCCCCACAAGAAGTAGAGGCCTTAAAAAACGAAAAACCCAGCGATCGCACCATCGCCAAAATCGACTAATACCAGTTCTACGAATTACAGCTACACAGACAAGTCGGCTTTCTCCCTCGGGGAGACGCGATGCGAACGACTCCGCTCAGCCGACGTTCCTTGAGCGGAATCGAAAGGAAGATCTGTAGCCCAGTTTCAGAGAATTGGCATAAACAAACGCTGACTTTACCTGCCTAAGCGACCAAACCAGTATTACAGTTCTTTTCAAGTGAACAAGAATCGTTGCTCAGGGAGTTAAGAAGAAGTCGAAGATGCGGCTCGGCTCTGCATCACGGCATGTTCCATCCGTTTAAAGTCACGATTAACCTCTTGCCACAGCATCTTGTTGTGTGGGTCGAGGCGCAGCGCTTTTTTCAGAGCGCGGCGGGCTTTTTCGTAATGGCCATGGCGGATCAAATAGCGACCCCAGCGTTGATAGGCGATCGCCTGCCACTGTCTGACTTCGAGATCATCGGTTAGGCGCTGCGCTAGGCCATCAACCAGTGCGATCGCCCGCGGAAACCGCTGCGCTTGAAATAGCAGCTGCAGCTGATTAAAGCCTCTCTGCTTGAGGATCTGATCCTCCGCAGAGAGGTCAGGGTTAACTTGCACCGTCACGCGGCTTGCTGCCGGGCGAGTAACGGTCACTTTGGGGCGCGTTGAGACGGTTGAGGTGACCGTAGTGGTGCTTTCGGCGGCAGCGACGGGCGTCGGCATGGCGGCCGAGAGCGCTTGATAGGCCTGGGTAATGCGGATGAATTTATCTTCGGCTTCGCGATCGCCCGGATTCATATCAGGATGATAGCGGCGAGCCAATCGCCGATAAGACGCCTTGACCTCTTCAAAGCTGGCATTAGAGCGCAATCCCAACACCCTGAGTTCATCCATCAGTTGCTTACGCACCTTGTCTACCGCCTCCCATGACTCACGCGATTTGGAACCCCCAACCCTCAAAACGCCAGGTGGGGTCAAACCGCTAACGAAGAATGAATGGTGTAAGTCTATCTTTTAATTTCAAAAATGGTGCGATCGCGCCGCTAAATCTTGCGTCTACGCACCATCATCGACTCCTTCGACTACCACCACTAGCTTTTTTACCGTAAAACAAAGACCCAAAGTCCATTGACTTCGGGTCTTGATGTCAATATTCAGGATGGTCGGCCGAACAGAGTTCCCTTGGCCTTGGAGCCTAGAAGCAAGCATCGGACGACTTCTGCCTCTGGGCTCTCTAGTTTCTCGCCCCTTCGGTATAAGTGGCAATAACCCGGAGTGAACACTAAGTTGTGGCGGCTGCCACGGCTTCTTGAGTCCGTTCCTCAATCACCCGATCAATCAAGCCATATTCCATCGCCGCTTGAGCTGACATGAAATTATCGCGATCGGTATCGCGCTCAATCTCTTCCAGAGTTTTGCCCGTGTGCTTCGCCAACATCTGATTCAGTGTGTGCTTGATCCGCACCACCTCTTTCGCCTCAATTTCAATGTCGGTGGCCTGCCCGCGAGCGCCCCCCAGAGGCTGGTGAATCATGATGCGGGCATGGGGCAGCGCTAGCCGCTTACCCGGTGACCCCGCCGCGAGCAAAAAGGCGCCCATAGAAGCCGCCAAGCCGACGCAAATGGTGATCACTTCAGACTTGATGTGCTGAATGGTGTCGTAAATCGCCATGCCCGCCGTCACCGAGCCGCCGGGGGAATTGATATAGAGATAAATTGGCTTGCTGTTGTCATCAGAATCGAGATAGAGCAGGTAGGCCACGATCGCATTAGCGATATTGTCATTCACCTCTTCCGACAAAAAGATAATGCGCTCCCGAAACAGCCGTTCGTAAATGTTGATCCATTGCTCATAGGGACTGCCCGGCATGCGATAGGCAACGCTTGGAACACCAATAGGCATGATAAAACTCTCCTGAAAGACGTGACTTGAAGTAAAAGAACTTGGAAACTGACGCGAGCAGCAGACAATAGCGGTTTAATTTGAGTCCAGCACCCGGTCGATGAGTCCATAGGCTTGCGCCTCATGCGGCGTCATATAAAAGGTGCGATCCATATCCTGAGTTAGCTTTTCGATCGTCTGCCCCGTGTTGCGAGACAGCACCCCTAAAATGAGCTGCCGTTTGGCCAGCACCTCTTCCGCATTGACTTGAATATCCGTAGCCTGTCCCTGAGTGGCCACTTTAGGCTGCACCAGGGTAATCATGGCGTTGGGTAAGCTCACGCGTTTGCCCGGAGCCCCCGACGACAGCAATACCGTCGCCACCCCAATCGACTGCCCCATACAAATCGTCGTGATCTCCGATTTGATATGCTGCATCGTATCTAAAATCGCCAGCGCTGCCGTAATACCCGACATGCCCGAAAAGGCATCCGCCATTCCCGCCGTGACGGGATCGCCCATTGAGTTGATATAGAGGTTGATCGGCTTGCCCTGATCTTCAGAGTCCAGGTACAGCAGGGCTGAAATCACCGAGTTCGCCAACCCCATCGTGACGGGCTGATTGAGAAAGATAATGCGTTCCTGACTCAGGCGAGTGTAGATATTGATCCACTGCCAAGACTGACCGCCCGGCACCTGATAGGGAACGCGCAAAATTCCATCGACAGACATAGCTACTCTTAAGCCATTGCAGGCATTGCTTTGGGCAGGTCTTTGGTACTCTCGAGCACCCGATCAATCAGGCCATATTCCTTGGCCTGTGCCGGAGTGAGATAGAAGGTGCGATCGGTATCTTTGGCGATTTTTTCCGCCGGTTGCTGGGTCGTGCGCGACAAAATGTCGAGCATTGCCGCTTTGTTATCCAAGACTTCTTGGGCTCGAATCTGAATGTCCGTTGCTTGGCCGCGGCCCATGCCAATCCGTGGTTGATTCAGCACGATGGTGGCATTGGGGAGGCTGGCCCGAAAGCCCGGTGTACCCGCCGACAAAATCATGGCTGCCGTACCCATAGCCTGACCAATACAGATCGTATGCACCGGTGGTTTAACGTAGCCGATGGTGTCGCAGATGGCGAAGGCTTCAGTATCTTGGCCGATCGCATCGCCGGTATACCAAGAGGTGCCGGTGGAGTTGATGTAGAAGTAAATCGGCTTATCGGGGTCGTCAAACTGTAAGAACAGCAGCTGAGCGATAATCAATTTGGTGACATCGACACCCAGTTGGCGCTTGTACTCATCTGCCGAGACTAGCGGTAGCCCTAAGTAGATGATGCGTTCCTTCAAAAGCAACGACGGCAGGTCAGGGGGCGGAGTGCGATAGTAAGCACCACCGCCACCGCCATAGGGAGCTTGCACAGCACGAATTGTTGAACTCATAAACGAATGTAATAACTTAGGCTTCGCAGTTCCTAACATAGTAACGTGTGTGTGAATTCTGTCAGGGGGCGAGATATCCCTACTTCATTGTCCAGTCAATCGTTTCGGAGTTTGCCCGATGGGTATAGCCTTACACTGCGCGCTCAGCGATCCCTATCTAGATAGTCAACAAACGGCGAGTCAGCGGCAGCTGGCGATTTCGATTCAGGCGATGGTAGGTGAAGAGGATGGTCATGCACCGCTTAACCTTGGGCTCATCTTGGATCACAGCGGCTCCATGCAGGGGCCGCCGCTAACGACGGTGAAAGAAGCGGCAGGCCGTTTGGTTGATCAGCTCTCTGAGGCTGATTTGCTGTCAATTGTGGTGTTTGATCACCGCGCCAAAGTCCTGCTGCCGCTACAGCCCGTGAGCGATCGCGACACCCTCAAGCGCAAAATTGATACCCTCAAACCCAGCGGTGGTACGGCGATTGATGAGGGCCTGAAGCTCGGCATCGACGAGTCAGCCCAGGGCAAGCAGGGTAAAGTTTCTCAGATATTTTTGCTGACCGATGGCGAAAACGAACATGGGGATAACCAGCGCTGTCTGAAGCTGGCTCAGGTGGCCGCCGACTACACTCTTACCCTCAACACCTTGGGCTTTGGCGACCACTGGAACCAAGATATCCTAGAGCAGATTGCTGATGCGGGTGGTGGCACGCTGTCTTATATCGAGCAGCCCGACGCCGCTGTCGCCGAATTCAACCGTTTACTGACCCGCGCCCAGTCTGTCTTTTTTACCAATGCCTATTTGCATCTCACGCTGCTGCCCGGCGTTCGTTTAGCCGAACTTAAACCGGTGGCCCAGGTCGCCCCAGAAACTGTCGAGCTGCCGTTTTCGCAAGCCGGGCAAGAAATTGTGATCCGCCTCGGAGACTTGATGACCGACAGCCCCCGGATCGTGCTGACGAATCTCTACATTGGGGCACAAGGAGAAGGCAGCTTTGCCATCGTTAGCGCTTACATTCGTTATGATGCGCCCACGACCGACCAAACAGACTTACAGTCCGATGTGGTCAGCGTCACCGCTACAGCTCAGCCTACCTACCAACCCACGCCCGATGAGCAAGTGCAAAAGCATGTGCTCACTCTGGCCAAATATCGACAAACGCAAATCGCTGAGCAAAAGTTAGCCAGTGGCGATCGCCAAGGTGCTGCCACCCTATTGCAATCAGCCGCCCAGACAGCCCTGCAAATGGGTGATGAAGCGGCTGCCACGGTCTTGCAGACCAATGCGACCCAGCTCCAGGCGGGCAAAGATCTCTCCGAGCGCGATCGCAAACGCACGCGGATCGTGTCTAAGACTCAGCTACAGTAAGGCCCTATGCAAATTTCGATCACACCGTTCACGGTACATAAGCGGGTAGCCCTTACGATTAGCCGCGGCACCCATGCTCAATCCACCAATCTCTGGGTTCGTCTCGCCGCTGACGGTATCGAAGGCTGGGGCGAAGCCACGGCATTCTCAGTTGGCACCTACACCCAAACGGTTACCCAGCTTCAGCAAGAACTGGCAGATTTAGCGCCCGTGCTGTCCGAATTTCATCCTTTAGAACGACAGCGGTTGGCCCCGCATTTAGCGGCACTGAGCTCAGCGGCCCGTGCGGCGATCGATGTGGCTCTGCACGACTGGCTCGGCAAGCATGTCGGCTTACCTCTGTGGCAGCTCTGGGGGTTAGACCGACAGCAAATTGGCCCCACGGCTGTCACTATCGGCATCAGCGCTCCCGAATCAGCGGTGCAGCGATTACACCAGTGGCAAACCCAATTGCCCGATGTGCGATCGATCAAGATTAAACTGGGCAGTCCTCAGGGAATGCCAGCGGACCAGGCCATGATGACAGCGCTCCTCTCAGCGATCCCAACGGGCACGAAAGTGAGCATTGATGCAAATGGCGGATGGGATTTAGAAACGGCGATCGCGATGGCTGACTGGTTGGCTGATCGCGGTATCGCTTACCTCGAGCAGCCCCTACCCGTCACCCTGGATGGAACGTTGGCAAAATTGTCGGCGCGATCGCCCTTACCCATTTTTGTGGATGAAAGCTGCTTTACGGCGCAAGACGTGGCCCGGTTTGCCGGTCAAGTGCAGGGCATTAACATCAAGCTGATGAAAGCCGGTGGCCTGACCGAAGCGCGACGCATGATCCACACCGCGCGGGCTTGTGGCTTAGATGTCATGTTTGGCTGCTACTCCGACAGCGCCATTGCCAATACTGCCCTAGCCCACCTAGCGCCCCTGGCTGATCATCTGGATTTAGATAGTCATTTGAACCTGACCGACGACCCGTTTCAGGGCAGTAAGATGCAGGCAGGTCGTCTGTTGCCCAACCACACCCCCGGTTTAGGATTAACTCACCATGCCCTATCTCACGGCTGACCAGCGCATTGCCCTCTTAATGCATGAAGGGACTGATAATCCTGGCGGTAAAACCGGACTGGCCATTCTCCGCTATAGCCCTCTCAACATTGTGGCGGTGGTTGACCAGTGCCATGCCGGGAAATCAATTCGAGCCGTGACGGGCATTGAGCGCGATGTCCCCATTGTGGCATCAGTGGCCGAGGCCATGACATACGCTCCGACCGTCCTCACCATTGGCATCGCTCCCTCGGGGGGCATACTGCCCCGCCCGTGGTACGAAGAAGTCAAGCAAGCCCTCAAGGCGGGTCTCAGCGTGGTCAATGGTCTGCATACCGCGATGGCCACTAATCCTGACATATCGGCTCAAATACAACCTTCCCAATGGATTTGGGATGTCCGCCAAGAACCTACAGGATTACCGATTGGCAGTGCTGCGGCGCGATCTCTACCCTGTCGCCGCGTGCTACCGGTAGGCACAGACATGGCAATCGGCAAAATGTCCACCAACCTAGAATTGTGCCGCCTCGCTCATCAGCAGGGCCTGCGAGCTAAAGTCATTGCGACTGGACAAACTAACTTAATGCTGGGGGATGATGGCATTCCCCTCGATACCATTCGAGTTGATTTTGCCGCCGGAGCGGTGGAACAGCAATTGATGCGCTACGGCCACGATCACGATATTCTCTTCATTGAAGGGCAAGGGTCACTGCTACATCCCGGTTCAACAGCCACTTTACCGCTCCTGCGAGGGAGTCAACCCACCCATTTGATCCTGGTGCATCGAGCCGGACAAATTCACGTGCGCAATCATCCCACGATCAAAATTCCACCTCTACCAGAAGTCATTACCCTTTACGAAGCAGTTGCTTCAACAGGCGGCTGCTTTACTCCAGCTAGAGTCATGGGCATCGCTCTCAATACTCGCGATCTTGACGCAACGTCTGCACAACAAGCCATCAAAACTACAATTCAACAAACTGGCCTACCTACCACTGATGTCATCCGGTTCGGCGCAGAACCGCTCATGCAGGCAATTCTCAAGTGATTGGTAGCCAATCAACGAAGCCCTCAACTGCCTACTTCTTGCGGAGACGGTAGGTAATGCGACCCTTGCTCAGATCGTAGGGAGTTAGCTCAACCTTCACGCGATCGCCGGGCAAGATTTTGATATAGTTGCGCCGAATTTTACCTGAAATGTGGGCCAAAACATTGAAGCCATTATCCAGATCAACTCGGAACATCGCATTGGGTAAGGACTCTGTAACAGTACCTTCCATCTCAATCAAATCTTGTTTAGACAAGCGAACCTCCTAAAAACAGAGAAAAAACATTCCCAGGTCAGGGAACGTCACAAATTCTTATAGATAAATCGTCATTAGCGTAGCAAATTTAGCAGAAAAATAGGCTACTGCAGAATCATATTTCGACAACCTTGAGCAAATCTTCGGCCACTTTCTCAATAGGCTGGTTGCTGTTTACTGATACCAACTTTTGCCGATTACGGTAGAAATCAATCAGCGGTTCAGTGTTTTTGCGATAAACATCTAGGCGGTTACGGATAGTATCTTCTGTATCGTCTGAGCGGCCTTCCACGAGCCCACGCTGAATTAAACGAGAAAGAACTACTTCATCGTGTGCTTCAAGATTGACCACACAATCTAACGGCTGCTCAATTTCCTGTAGCAACTCGTCCAAAAAGGTTGCCTGCTCAACATTTCGAGGAAACCCGTCTAAGATCCAACCCTGTTCAGTATCTTCAACAGCTAGGCGTTCGCGCACCAATCCCAACGTCAGCTCGTCCGGTACCAACTCACCAGAGTTCAAATAAGACTGAGCTTTTTTGCCTAACTCCGTCTGCTGAGCGACCGCAGCTCTGAAAATATCTCCCGTAGAAATATGAGGAACATCACAAGAGTGAGACAGCTGCTTGGCTTGAGTCCCCTTACCGGCACCCGGCGGGCCTAGAAAAATTAATCGTGTCACTACTGCTTCACCATCCCTTCGTAACGCTGGGAAATCACATAGGTTTGGATTTGCTTGGCGGTGTCGATCGCCACGCCCACCAGAATGAGGAGCGAAGTTGCTCCTAGGCCGCGGAAAGTCTGTACCCGCGTCGCGCTTTCAACTGCACTAGGAATTACCGCTACTAAACCCAAAAAGATAGCGCCCAAAAAGGTCAACCGATTCAATACTCTACCGAGATAGTCAGTTGTCGCTTTACCTGGGCGAATGCCCGGAATACTCGCACCCATTTTCTTTAAGTTACGAGACATATCTTCGGGGTTAACGACCAAAGATGCATAAAAGTAACTAAAGAACAAGATGAGCATGAGATAAAGCCCCACATACAAAGCCGAAGTAGGGTTCAGGTAATTGCTCACAAATCTGACGAACGTCGGATTATTGACGTATTGAGTTAACGAAAGCGGCAGCACCAGCACTGCTGAAGCAAAAATGATCGGCATCACCCCGCCTTGGTTCAGGCGCAGGGGAAGATAATTACTTTGTTCTAAATACAACTTACGGCCCACTTGCCGACGAGCCGAAATAATTGGGATGCGTCGAGTGCCTTCTTGCACAAAAACGATGCCGACAATCATGGCCAAGAAAACCAGCAGCAGAACAATGACGCCACCGACTAGGTTACGATCGCCGCTCTGAGCCAGCTCAACCGTTTGATTCAGCGATCGCGGCAGAGTGGAAACAATGTTCAAGAAAATCAGCAGCGAAGCGCCATTTCCTAAACCGCGCTCTGTGATCAGCTCACCCACCCACATCACAAACATAGAACCAGTCGTTAGAGCGACGACGGTTTGAAAAATGAAGAGAATGCCCGGCTGTTGAGCAAACGGCGCCAGTAAGAAAAGTGACAAGAGCGTACTCTGCAGGATGGCCCACCCCAAAGCCACGTAGCGAGTGATTTGAGAAACGCGCCGACGTCCAGCTTCCCCTTCATTCTTCTGCAAATCCTCTAGAGAAGGAATTGCCGCCGTCAAGAGCTGCATAATGATCGAGGCATTAATGAATGGCAAGATCCCGAGCGCAAAAATCCCGAGTGCCGATAGTCCACCCCCGACAAAGATGTCGATAAATCCGACAAACCCCCCTAAGCTGCCGCTCCGAATGGCAGTGCCAAAGGCCTCTCTGTCAATACCAGGAACCGGAATAAAGATACCCAACCGCACCAAGACAAGCAGGCCAAGGGTCAGCAGCAGCCGACTCCGTAAGCCAGCAGCCTGCGCCATTTGCATAAAAGTTTCCTGGGCACTAGGATTCTTGCCGCGGCTAACAACCATGTCTCAAAATACCTCTGCAGCATCAGCGAAAAAATAGCAGGATGAACAACGCATCAACACAACCCTGCAATTGTGATCATAGCGACTGAAGAGCCCTTAAGGAAGCAATTCGCAAGTGCCACCCGCCGCTTCGATTTTCTCACGGGCCGAGCGTGTGAAGGCAGTTGCCTTTACAGTCAGCGCTTTGGTTAATTCACCATCACCTAAAAGCTTGAGCGGGCCGTCGTCTGTCGTGACAATTCCAGCCGTTAACAAAGACGCTAGTGTCACCTCAGAATTGGCATCTAAAGCATCTAGAGCACTGACATTAATAATGGTGTAAACCTTGCGGTTGACCACCGGAAAATGCTTTAGCTTCGGCACCCGACGGTACAGAGGCAGTTGCCCACCTTCAAATCCTGGACGAGTACCCCGACCAGAACGAGACTTTTGGCCTCGCATGCCAAACCCGCAGCTAGCCCCTTGACCCGCTGCAATCCCTCGGCCCACTCGCCGCCGCCGCCGCTTAGAACCCGCTTGGGGCTGAGCATCATTAATTCTCATGGATGGCTCCTAACAACTACCTTGCAACAATCATTTCCCCAGGAAAATTTAGGCGTAAAGCTTCTCAATGGGGATACCACGCTCTTCGGCCACTTCGGCCAGCGTCCGCAGCGAGGCCAAAGCGTCAGCGGCAGCACGGGCATTATTAAGGGGGTTATTAGACCCCAGTTGCTTAGCTAAAACGTTACGAACTCCAGCCAGCTCCAGTACAGTTCTCACGGCGCCACCCGCAATTACGCCAGTACCCGGAGCTGCCGGTCGCATAAACACTTTGGCTCCGCCCCCGAAGCCAGTAGCCTGCTGAGGTAAAGAGTAGGAACGAGTCAGGGGCACATCCACAAGATGCTTTTTACCGTCAGCAACCCCTTTCTTAACCGCACCGATCACATCTCCGGCCTTACCCACGCCGACGCCAACTTGGCCTTTCTCATTGCCAATTACGACAATGGCACGGAAGCTCAGCTTCTTGCCCCCTTTGACGACTTTGGTTACCCGGCGAATCTGAACGACACGCTCCTGCCACTCAGATTCTTTCTCTTTGCTTCGTGCGTTTTTCCGACGATTATTACTTGCCATCTTTTCCTAACCCCAGCATCCAAGATAAAACTCAAAAATAAACGGCATTAGAAGGACAAACCGCCCTTGCGAGCGGCGTCTGCCAGGGCCGCGACGCGACCATGGTAAAGCTTACCACCACGGTCAAAAATGACCTGATTGATGCCCTGCTCACGTGCTCGCTCAGCTAAGAGCTGACCAACTATGGCGGCTCCTTCCTGAGTCGCTGATTTGCCTCCTGCCTGTGCAGCGGCTTCAACCGTAGACGCGGCAACCAAGGTATGATGTGCGGTGTCATCAATAATTTGCGCATAAATATGCTGATTGGAACGAAAAACCGCTAGCCGAGGTCTCTCCAAAGTTCCGGATACGCGCCGTCGAATACGCGCATGGCGACGACGGGTGAGTTCTTTACGACTTGCCTTCATGGTTTATTTCTTCCCTGCTTTACCAGCCTTACGCCGAACATACTCGCCTGCATAGCGCACCCCTTTGCCTTTATAAGGCTCCGGGGGGCGAGCGGCTCGAATCTTGGCAGCCATGTTGCCAACAATCTCTTTATCAATGCCACTAACGACGACATTAGTGTTGTTCTCAACCGCAAACTGAATGCCTTCTGGCGGTTCGAAAATCACTGGGTGGCTATACCCTAAACTCATGTTGAGGTTCTTGCCCTGAATCTGAGCGCGATAGCCCACGCCCTGAATTTCTAGGCGCTTTTGATAACCGTTAGAGACGCCCTCAATCATGTTGGCGACTAAGGTTCGACACAAGCCATGACGCTCTCGTGATTTCCGTGAACTATCTTGGGGCTGAACAACGACAGTATCGCTTTCTTGTGAAATCACAACGCCCTCTGGAAAAACCCTAGAAAGCTCCCCCTTAGGACCTTTGACAGTAACGGCTTTACCATCAACAGTAACTGCCACTTTCGCAGGCACCGGTACCGGTCTCTTACCAATTCGGGACATGACTAAACCTCCTCCCTAACAATCGCCAACATCAGGTTGTCAAACCTTGCACTATCACTACCAGACATAGCAGAGCACTTCGCCTCCAATGCCCTGTTGTCGCGCGTCGCGGTCGGTCATGATACCGCTAGAGGTTGAGATGATCGCAATGCCAATCCCGCCCAAGACCCGAGGCAACTCTTTGCGATTAGAGTAGACTCGCAAACCAGGACGACTAACGCGCTTCAAATTTTTGATGATGGGATCTCGGGTTTTACCGCGATATTTAAGTTTGATCACAAGTTTGCGCTGCACACCTTCACCCTCAAGGTCGAAGCTCTCAATGAACCCTTCCTCTTGCAAAACGTGAGCAATACTTCGCGTCATCCTTGTGGAGGGGATATCCACAGTTTGATGACGCGCGAGATTCGCGTTTCGAATCCGCGTCAGCATATCTGCGATTGTGTCGTTAGCCGCCATAGTCCTCTCCAGTGATTAAACCTAATTCTCGCGGAAGGGCATGCCCAATTCCTTGAGGAGGGCGCGTCCTTCTTCATCAGTGCTGGCTGAAGTCACGATAGTGACATCCATGCCACGGATCTGGTCGATCTTGTCGTACTCGATCTCGGGGAAAATTAGCTGCTCACGCAACCCGAGCGTGTAGTTTCCCCGACCATCGAAACTTTTACCGCTAACCCCTCGAAAATCGCGGATGCGAGGTAGCGTCAGGTTAATTAGCCGGTTCAGAAAGGCGTACATGCGCTCTGAGCGCAGGGTAACCATCGCTCCAACTGGCATACCCTGCCGGATTTTGAAGCCTGCGATCGCCTTCTTTGCTCTAGTGACCACTGGCCGTTGACCGGTAATGGTCGCTAGCTCTGCTACCGAAGCTTCAAGCGCTTTCGCATTCTGCGAAGCTTCTCCCAGGCCACGATTAATCGTGACTTTGACCAACTTCGGCACTTGATGGATATTGCCATACTCAAACTGTTCCATCAGTTTGGGGATGACCTTATCGGTGTAAAACGTTTTTAGCTGTTCAGCCATGTTTTAAATGTCCTCTCATGTTTCCTGGGCTTGGTCAGGAAACGGTGTAAAACAGTAAGTTCGAACTCATACCTAAGCAATGCAGAGGCGTAAAACTAGTCAATAATTTCACCCGTTTTCTTCAGCACTCGTACCTTTTTTCCCTCGTCAGTGAAGGTGTAACCCATCCGGCTAGCCACCTTTTGCTTTTCGGAGTAAAGCATCACGTTAGAGCTATGAACCGGCGCTTCTTCGGTAACAATTTGCCCCGATTCACCATCTTGTTGAGGCTTGACGTGACGGGTGCGAATATTAACGCCTTTGACCAACACCTGGCTTGAGCGAGGCATCACCTTCAGGACTTCTCCAACCTTGCCTTTATCTTTACCAGCAATGACTTGAACCGTATCGCCCGACTTAACATGCAGCCGCGCTTTTGTATCAGCTTTTTTCTTTTGAGGCATCACAACACCTCCGGTGCGAGTGAAACGATTTTGGTGAAACTCTTGTCCCGTAGCTCACGAGCCACCGGGCCAAACACGCGAGTTCCTCTGGGATTGCCATCCTGATTGATAATGACTGCAGCATTATCGTCGAAACGAATACTCATGCCGCTATTACGTCGAAGAGACTTGCGAGTTCGCACGATCACTGCTCGCACGACATCAGATTTCTTCACTGCCATATTGGGAATGGCATCTTTAACGACCGCAACAACCACATCTCCTACTCCAGCGTAGGTTCGGTTGCCACCCAGCACTCGAATACACATGAGCTTACGAGCACCGCTGTTATCGGCCACATTTAAATAAGTTTCTTGCTGAATCACGGGACGCCTCCTGTTAGACCTGCGCGGTTCGATTCAAAACGTCAGCCACAGCCCATCGCTTGGTTTTACTCAACGGGCGGGTCTCACGAATGCGGACACGATCGCCAACCTTGCATTCGTTCTCTTCATCGTGAACTTTGTACCGCTTAGTGCGAACCATAATCTTGCCGTACTTAGGATGAGGTACTCGGTTCTCTACCGCCACCACAACCGTCTTTTGCATCTTGTCGCTAACAACAAGGCCAATTCTTTCCTTAACTGCCATTCTCTTTCCTCTCTATTCCTCTTCGACGGCACTGGTCACTACGGCCTGAGTCGCCATCGCTTCAGGTTCTGATTGAGTGGCCGCAAGCTGCCGCTCCCTAAGCACAGTCATTAGCTGAGCTAAACGATGTCTTTCATGCTTAAACTCATGCAGACCTGTCTCCAACTGGCGAGTCGCCTGCTTAAAGCGCAAATCGAACAGTTTCCGCTTGGTGTCCACGATGGCCTTTTCTAAAGCCGGGTCGTCCAGTTCGCGAGCTTCTTTTACCTTCGGCAATGCCATGATTAGGAATCCTCCTGCTGACGAGCGATCACTTTAGTCTTGAACGGCAACTTAAATGACGCTAACCGCATTGCTTCACGGGCCACGTCCTCTGGTACACCCGCAATTTCGAAGATAATCCGACCCGGCTTGACAACAGCCACCCAAAACTCAGGATTACCTTTACCAGATCCCATCCGGGTTTCTGCCGGACGCATGGTAACAGGCTTATCGGGGAAAACGCGAATCCAAATCTTGCCGCCCCGACGAACATAACGAGTCATCGCTCGACGAGCCGCCTCAATTTGGCGGGAAGTCAACCATGAAGGCTCAATAGCCTGGATCGCATATTCGCCGAAATTAATTTTGTTCCCCCGTTGGGCCATGCCTCTCATGCGGCCCCGGTGCTGCTTACGGAATTTAGTTCGTCTAGGACTCAACATGGCTCAAATCTTGCCTACGAATCAATGAAAAAAATATCTCAGTCCCCATCAGTGGGACACAAGAGAAACGTCTAAGACTCATTAGAACGATCTTCAAATTGCTGGCGTCGACGCTGTTGACGCCGACGTGGCTGGGCCGCATCACCGGCAGGGCGCTGATCTTCTTGTCCAGGAATAATCTCGCCGCGGAAAATCCAGACCTTGATACCCAAAACACCATAGGTAGTTTGAGCAGTGCGATAGGCGTAGTCCACATCAGCTCTCAAAGTATGCAATGGAACCCGCCCTTCTCGTGTCCACTCAGTACGGGCAATCTCAGCGCCGTTCAAACGTCCACTTACCTGGATTTTGATCCCTTCGACTCCCGCCCGCTGGGCTCGCTGGAGCGCCTGACGAACCACCCGCCGAAACGCCACCCGCCGTTCTAACTGCTGGACGATGTACTCACCCACCAAAGGCGCATCCGCATCAACCCGAGTGACTTCAACGACATTGATGCGGATCTGCCGACTAGAATCATTGAGAGCTTTTTGCAAACCGACTCTGAGGGCCTCGATACCGCTGCCACCTCGACCGACAACAACACCAGGACGAGCAGTTCGAACTTCTAAGTCGATCTGATCGGCTTTGCGCTCAATGCGAATATCAGAAATACCTGCATTACTCAGATTCTTCTCGATATACTCGCGGATGATGTAGTCCTCTTTGAGGAGTTGGGGATAGCGATTGCTATCAGCAAACCACCGTGAACGGTGCTCTTGCACAATTCCCAAACGAAAACCCGTTGGATGTATTTTCTGTCCCACTCGAAATCCCTCAGATAAAAGCTGTAACGGTGAACGACCCAATTGACTCGAACTTACTCACTAGGAGCAACGCCAATCGTAATGTGACAAGTGGGCTTACGAATTTGATAGGCCCGCCCCTGCGCTCGCGGTCGAAATCGCCGCAAAGTTGGTCCTGCATCGGCAAATGCTTCACTAATCACAAGTGAAGCCGGATCCAGGCCGTTGTTGTTTTCAGCGTTAGCCACCGCTGAGCGGAGCACCTTGAGTACTGGATCACACGCTCGATAGGGCATGAACTCAAGAATAATCAACGCCTCGCGATAGGACAGCCCTCGAATTTGATCGAGCACTCGCCGCACCTTATGAGGTGACATTCGAATGTAGCGGGCAACCGCTTTAACCTGCTCAGTAGTATCAACAGCCATTAGACTCTCCGACTCCGAAATTATCGACGCGCTTTCTTATCACTCTTGGCATGTCCCCGGAAGGTCCGAGTGGGGGCAAACTCTCCCAGCTTGTGACCCACCATCTGTTCAGTCACAAAAACCGGTACGTGCTGACGGCCATTGTGCACGGCAATGGTGTGGCCAATCATCTGGGGAATGATGGTCGAGGCTCTCGACCATGTCTTAATTACCTGCTTATCTCCCTTAGCATTCAGGGTCTCGACTTTGCGCATCAGGTGATCAGCGACAAAAGGCCCTTTTTTTAATGAACGCGACATAACTGTTAAAACCTCGCACTTCTCTCAAACTTGCAAAACTCAGTGCTAGACCTAAGCCCAATTGGTCAATTGAATCCCTAGGTATTACGACCGCCTCGTCCCCGCTTCGAAGTACGCCGCCGCCGCCGCACAATCAGAGAACTACTAGCTTTTTTCTTCTTACGTGTCTTGAGACCCAACGCTGGCTTGCCCCAAGGCGTAACAGGGCCGCTGCGACCAATCGGCGCCCGTCCTTCCCCTCCACCATGAGGGTGATCGACAGGGTTCATAACACTCCCTCGAACCTCTGGTCGGCGGCCCAGCCAGCGCTTGCGCCCGGCCTTCCCCAACGTAATATTGCGGGCATCGACGTGCCCTACCTGACCCAGGGTGGCATAGCATTCTCGTCGAACCATACGCACCTCTGTAGAGGGCAGCTTGAGCGTAACGTAACCACCATCTTTAGCGACGACCTGAGCTGAGGTGCCAGCGGCACGAACAATCTGCCCACCCTTACCAGGCTGCAGCTCAACATTATGGACTTCACTACCCAAAGGAATCTTGTGCAGCGGCAGAGCATTGCCGATTTCTAACGGCGAGTCAGGGCCAGAAACCACCGTGGCTCCCACCGCCAAAGAAGCCGGGTGCAAGATGTAACGCTTCTCACCATCCTGATAGTGCAGCAGAGCGATCCGAGCATTTCGATTCGGGTCGTACTCGATTGTCGCTACTTTGGCTGGAACATTGACCTTGTTGCGGTAGAAATCGATGATGCGATAGAGCCGCTTATGACCACCGCCGCGATGACGACACGTAATGACGCCACGATTGTTACGTCCCTTCGGACGATGAACCGACACGGTCAAGGATTTTTCGGGTTTAGAACGGGTGACCTCGGAAAACTCCGAAACCGTCCGCTCACGGGTACCAGGGGTAAAAGGTCGGTAGGAACGAATGCCCATTGCTCAAATCACTCAATAAACTGTTTCTAAACAAGGAAGCAAGATGCTTCCTAAACGTCTGGAAATAGGGGAATACTGTCGCCTTCTGCGAGGGTAACAACGGCGCGCTTGTAGTGAGGGCGAAACCCTTCAAATCGACCGACGCGGCGCTTCTTACGTGGCAAGTTGGCAGTGCTAATACCGACTACCTTGACGTCAAACAGCTCTTCGATCGCCGCCTTGATTTCTGGCTTATTGGCCTTAGGAGCGACTTCAAAGGTGTACTGATTGTTTTCAAGCAGCAATGTGGCCTTCTCAGTGATCAAAGGACGTCGGATCAAATCCGCTAATGTCCCCTGCTTAAATGCCTTAGTCACCGTAAACCTCCTGGATTTTCTCAACTGCTGCTGCCGTCAGGATCACGCGATCAGCATTTAGCAAATCGAACATGTTCAAATTAGTCGCAGAGATGATTTTGACGCGACTGATATTTCGCAGTGAAAGCACCACGTTTTCCGGCTGCTCAGCCAGAATGAACAGTACTTTTTCATCTGGTGACACCCCCCAGCGCTTCATCGCTGCCACCATTTCACTGGTCTTAGGTCGAGGTAACTGATCTGCAAATTCTTGAACGACGACCGCTTCTGGGAAGCGACTCTGAAAGGCTGTTCTGAGCGCTAAGCGACGTTCCTTGCGGTTCATCTTGACGCTAAAGTCTCTGGGTTTCGGGCCAAAAATGACGCCGCCCCCTTTCCACAGCGGAGAACGACTAGAACCGGCTCGGGCTCGTCCCGTGCCCTTCTGACGCCAAGGCTTTTTGCCGCCCCCTCGGACCTCTGACCGGGTCTTGCTTGCCAAGGTACCCTGGCGAGCATTGTTCATCTGACGGACTAAAGCCCGGTGAACAATGTGGGAAGCAGTTTCAGGCTTTGCCACTTTGAGATCAATGGCAGCTTTACCAGCTGCTTGACCCTGCCAATCTTGAACAACGCACTCAACCATAGCTCTTAAATCTCTAACTCACGTCCCCGGATAATTTTCGCCTTTCGCCCAGTCCGCCAACCGATCAGCCAACAACGTTGGCCGGCGAAATACTCAGTAGCATGCCAGGTTTGCCAGGGATCGCTCCCTTAATGACCAGTAGATTGTTGTCAGCATCTACGCGAACCACTTGGAGTTTTCGAGTGGTCACACGCTTGCCGCCCAAACGACCGGCCATTTTCTTGCCGGGATACACTCGACCCGGCGTCGTACCGGGGCCAATCGATCCTGGCAAGCGATGGTTTTTGGAACCATGAGACATCGGCCCCCGACTAAAGTTATGGCGCTTTTGGTTGCCAGCAAAGCCTCGGCCAATGCTAGTGCCTGTGACATCGACCAACTGGCCCGACTCAAACTGGTCAGCAGTAATGTTTTGACCGGCTTCAAACGCATTGGTCTCCGCGACTCGATATTCTTGTAGGTGGCGGACAGGCGTTGCTCCTGATTTCGCTAAATGCCCCAACTGAGGTTTCGTCAAAGCTTTCTCAGTCACACTGCCATAACCAATTTGTACGGCGGTGTAGCCATCCGTTTGCGCAGTCTTCACTTGAGTGATGACGCAGGGGCCAGCCTCAATGACAGTGACGGGAATGGCGTTTCCCTCGTCATCAAAAATTTGGGTCATTCCCAACTTGGTTCCAAGAATCCCAACCGACACTGTTACCCGTCTCCGTTGCTACACGTTACTGATAGAGCGAACAATCTATACCGTAGAGACTGCACACGCTCAAAAAGTTTGAAGCCGAAGGCCACAAACCAAGGGGGCTGCTCATGCAAAGAACAACTCCCCAAAATACGCCTTTGAAAAGCGCTTGCCGCACCACATTTAAATCCGCTCAAGCAAATCGCTGAGCGATGGCGCTTACGGGCAAGAATTTAGCCGAAGAGGCAATTCAGAAATTGTCGCTACAGACTTAGAGCAAGTTGTCCAGTTTCCGCTTCAGCGACAGTTACTCATCATACACATCCTGATTGAATATGTCTACAAAAAGTTTTGAAAGATACTGTTTTTCAGTCAAGCGCGACGGTCAGGGCAGTCGAGTCCTTTCCCGAGTCTGGAATTGGGTTCCCGATCTCATTGAGACCGGCTGTAAAGCGGTAGTCGAATTTCAAATTCGATGCCCGCATCAGCGTAATAGGTGGGATCGTGGGGCGTCCGCGATCGCACCCAGAACTGGCCACCATGTTTAGCCGTAATGATGCGATAGCTTACTGCCAAATCCGTTTCTCGTTCGAGGCGCTGTTGCACAGTAAAAGAGTCGAGAATATCTTGATGGGTCAGCCTCGGTAGGCTGGGACCATTGTCAGCAATTTTGATCGAAACCCATCGCTGGCTACTGGCGTCAGCCTCTATTCCATCATCGAGTTGAGTTGTCAAGGTGATTTTTGGTGCCAGCGTCGCCGTGATTGGAGTTGTGGCGTCAGCCGATTTGAGTTCAGCATCTACGGCCTGACGAGCCGCTGAACTCAATAGGTTGTCAATGCAATGGGTCAACACATTCATCAAAACCTGACCGAGTTGACCCGAGAAGCACGGCACGGGCGGCAGGGATGTATAGTGCCGAACCACCTCAATCTGAGTGGTTAAGCGGCTCTTGAGTAATAAAACAATGCCATTCATCAGGCTGTGCACATCGGCCGGTTTGGGATACACCTCATCGATGTGACAAAAATTTTGCAGACTGCTGGCTAACTGCTTAAGCCTTTCTGCGCCGCTCTTAACACTGTTGAGGGTATTGGGCAAATCAGCTTGCAAAAACTCCAGCTCAATTTCTTCTTTTAAGTCGGTGAGTGTGGAGGGCTGTGCCTGAGCGGGTAACAATTGCTCATAGGCGGCGATCAAGGCTAATAGCTGCTGGCAGTAGTGATCAACGTGAATCAGGTTGCCCCCAACAAAGCCGAGCGGATCCAAAATTTCATGGGAAACGCCGTCGACGAGTCGGCCCAGAGCCGCCATTTTTTGGCTCTGTAAGATCGCGGCTTGGGTGCGTTCATAGCGCACTTGAGTTTCGATACCGCGTATTTGCCAGTGGGCTTTATTGAGATCGTGACTATTGAGTAAGCGATCGCCCGCTGCCGTTTTGACGAGTAGGGGCTCCCCCTGTAACGCCGTGGGTCGCCGTAGCGCGGCGGGTGCCGCTGTTAATACTGGCGTGTCGGCCGCAAATATTAAAGGCTCGATCCGGGCATAGCTGTAAAGCACCGATAGGGGTTCTGATAGAAACAGCTCACAGCCTCGCGGGCGCAATAAGTAGTCTGACAATCGATAGCGCGAGAGCACACCGACCACAGTCTGCTCATCCATCAATAAGAGACCCGGCAGCTCAGGGGATTGGTTGAACAGCTCAGCTGCTCGGCGTCCTGAGGTCTTGATGTCGAGATGAGCATCGTAGAGGGGTAACGCTTGTAAGGTCGAATCGATGCCCAAAGCCCCTAGGGTAGAGTTTGGTTTGCTCACGCTGAAAGCAGCTGCTAAAGGGAGGGAATCGAACATCAACTAAACAGGTAAAGAGCTTGACCGCAACAAATGCGTCTTCAGTATGCCCGCTCAAACGTGATAGGCGCGATCGCTGCTAGGTCAGCCGCGTGAACAGACAAAGTCTAAAGATATGCTCTCGCAGTGGGCAAATGTACCTTTAAACAACAGTCTATGGCCTCAACAGTTCCTATGATAAGCGGGAAGCAACGGGCATCAAAATCCCTATGAAGCCGCTTTTGCACCATACCAAGATCGTGGCGACCATCGGCCCCGCCAGCAGTTCTCGCGACACCCTACTCAAGATGGTAAAGGCGGGTATGAATGTGGCCCGACTCAATTTTTCCCACGGGAGTTACGAAGACCACACCCGCATGATTCAGCTGCTGCGGGCGGTGTCCTCAGAGCTCAATACGCCCATCACTTTGCTACAAGACTTGCAGGGGCCAAAGATCCGGGTGGGACAGCTGGCCGACGGAGCGATGGAACTGGTGGATGGCGAGACGATCACCTTGGTGCCCTTGGGCGCCGCAGCTAATCAGACAGACGGGGTCGAAATTGACTATCCGTATCTGGCTGATGAAGCACAGCCGGGCATGATGGTGCTATTAGACGACGGCCTGCTAGAACTCAAAATTGAAACCGTAGAGCCTCCCAAAGTCATCTGCCGCATTGTGCAAGGGGGACTGCTCAAAAGCCGTAAAGGCGTTAACCTCCCCGATCTCAGCCTAAAGCTCCCGTCGATGACGGACAAAGATAAGCAGGATTTGCGATTTGGCGTTTCCCAAGGCGTTGATTGGGTGTCATTGAGTTTTGTGCGGCAGGGAGCCGATATTGTGGCCCTCAAACAGTTGCTCAAAGCGGAAGGTGCCCCTGAAACCCCAGTCATTGCCAAGATTGAAAAACCTCAGGCGATCGCCAACCTGGACGACATTTTAGAAGCCACCGATGGCGTCATGGTGGCGCGCGGCGACTTAGGTGTAGAAATGAAGGCAGAGAAAGTGCCGCTGTTGCAAAAGCGGATTATTAAGGCCTGTAATTTGCGCAGCATTCCTGTGATTACCGCCACGCAAATGTTGGAAAGCATGATTGAACATGCCCGACCGACAAGGGCTGAGGCCAGTGATGTTGCCAACGCGATTATTGACGGCACGGATGCAGTGATGCTGTCAGGCGAATCCGCCGTGGGCAAGTTTCCGGTACGCGCGGTCGAGATGTTGGCTCGCATTGCCACCGATGTCGAAGCCGATCTGAGCTTTGTCAATGAGCCCCCTGAGTCAAACGACGTCACTCACGCGCTCAGCGAAGCCCTCAATGTCATTGACCAAGTGTTGGATCTGCAGTGCATTGTGGCCTACACCGAATCAGGTTACTCAGCCCTGATTGCGGCGGGTGAGCGCCCCAGCGTCCCGGTAGTGGCCTTCACCCCCGACCGCGATGTCTACCATCGGCTGAATTTAGTCTGGGGCGTCAAACCCATCTTGATCAGCTCATCGGCCAGCACCTTTGAAGACATGACCCAGCTAGCGGAGACAGCGCTGCTCGATGGCCAGATGGCCCAAGTCGGCGATCAGGTGCTCGTGATGGGCGGAATTCCCGCAAATCATGCGCAAGGTACCAACTTTTTGAAGATCCAAACGATTGGTCGGGGATAATAAGCCTGCGTTACCTAACTTGATAATCTCACCGCTAGCTAACTTTCATGGTTGAAACTGCACCCGCTAAACTTCCGGCATCCGCTGCGTCTAAAACTGGCCATTCTCACCGCGTCATCATTGTCGGTGGCGGTTTCGGCGGGCTTTATGCCGCCCAATCTTTAGGTCAAGCACCGGTCGAAGTGACTCTAATCGATCGCCGCAATTTTCATCTGTTTCAACCGCTGCTGTATCAAGTGGCGACCGGTGGTCTCTCACCCGGTGATATTGCTTCACCCCTCCGGTCAGTGCTCAATCGCCAAAAAAACACGCAGGTTTTGCTGGGCGAGGTGACCGAGTTAGACCCTGACGCGCAGCAACTCACTCTCAAAGATGGCGATGTCGTGCCCTATGACAGCCTGATTTTGGCCACCGGCAGCGCTCACCATTACTTTGGCAATGACCACTGGGAAGCGATCGCTCCCAGCATTAAGACCATCGAAGATGCCCTCGAAGTGCGTCGCCGCATTTTTCTAGCTTTTGAAAAAGCGGAGTTAGAACCTGACCCGGAAATTCAGGCAGCCCTCTTAACCTTTGTCATCGTCGGGGCTGGCCCCACTGGGGTCGAAATGGCTGGGGCGATCGCCGATTTGGCTTACCACACCCTGAGAAAGGACTTTCGCAGTATTGACCCGAGGCAGACCAAAATCATTTTGGTAGAAGGCATGGATCGCGTGCTGCCCCCCTTTGCGCCCTCCCTATCGGCAAAAGCGGCTCAGGATTTGCAGCAGCTGGGCATTGAGGTGCGTACCCAGACCTTTATGACTTCGTTAGAGGGTGAGCAGGTCACCTTTAAGAGTGGCGACACCGAGGAAACCATTCGCGCGCATACCGTTTTGTGGGCGGCGGGCGTGCGGGCCTCTTCCCTCAGTAAGGTGGTGTGCGCCAAGACTAACGCCCCCAGCGATCGCGCGGGCCGCATTATGGTAGAGCCCGACTTCAGCGTGCCGAGCTACCCTAACATCTATGTGATTGGCGATTTGGCCCATTACGCTCACCAAGACGACAAGCCCTTGCCGGGGGTCGCTCCAGTTGCCATGCAGGGAGGCAAATACGTCGCCCGGTTGATTAGCGATCGCCTGCGCGACAAACCGACTCCGGCCTTTCACTACACCGACAGCGGTAGCCTCGCCATTATTGGCCGCAGCTCTGCCGTGGTAGATCTGAACTGGACGAAGCTGACTGGCTTCCCCGCCTGGGTGGTTTGGGCCCTGGTGCATGTCATGTTCCTCATCGAATTTGATAATAAGGTCATCGTCATGACTCAGTGGATGTGGAATTTTTTCACGCGCAACCAGGGTGCTCGACTGATTACGGGACGAGACGTGATCAAAAGCGACTCGGCCTTTATGAAGCAATAGGCGATCGCCAGCCCCTGACCGTAATCAGGCCGAGACTCATTTTCCCGATTGGGGGACTTTCAGGGCAGAAAGTCTTCTACTCTATGTAAGGTGTCTGATCGTGCAGCAGGCGGCATCCCGTTTACGAGTGTAGTTACCTGCTCTCGAGTGCAGTCCTCGGTTGCGACTGACCTGACCTTGTCTCTTTTCTAAAGAACGCTCCGCTATCTTGTTTTATTCCTCGGCCAATCTGCAGTATTTACTCATTAACGGGGCGATCGGTGTCGGCATTGCGGCTGACGCTGTCATTGCCACCATCGGCAGATTCAAACGATTTGAAACCATCCGAGATGCCTTGACCTGGGCGGCCGCGATCGGCTTCACCCATACAGTGTTTCCGATGATTGGGCTGATTGGGCTTTGGTATGCTGCTAGCTCCTTTCCCTCACTCAAGGCGGGCATTTATGGGGCGGGTTTTGTCGTGATGGTGTGGTTTATCAATGATGTCGTGCGCGACATTGCCGGGTTAGACAATGACGCGGATGCCGACGACGATGACGACGCCAACGACGACTTTTTCTACCGGTTCTTATCACAGCATTCGCGCTTTTGGGCGGCTGTCTGGGCCGTTTCGATCGATGCGCTGGTGACCGGGCCGGGCAAAACTGCCGCCACGGCGCAGTGGAGTCAAGCTCAAGTTTTAGGTAGCTTTCCGCTGGTGGGGTTCGTGGTGTTTGGCCTGGTGATGTTGAGTGCCTGGCCAGCCATTCTCCTGCGCCGCTACTGGCAAGCCAAAAAGTTTGACAACGCTGTTGGTTTGGCTCGGTTTACCGCGATCGGGTCGTGGGTCGAACTGAGCATCTTTATGTATTTCGCCTATTTGGCCATATCAGAGATGGTGCTGGCTCTCGGGGTGCAGCCGGTTACGAGCGAATTTTTGATTGCCGGCATCTTGGCGATGGTGACGATCGCGCTGCTGCTCATAACTTTGGGCCAACGCGTCTGGCAAACGCAATTGCAAGAAGCTCAAGACTTACTGCTTTGAGGCCATTCCTGGCCGCTACCAAGTGTCGCTCTGTTTACGGACGCTCAGTTTGCCAGGCGGGATGATTTAACAACGCGTCCATCACTCGGACGCCTCGGAGCTGATTGGTGAGGGGTAAATGGCCTGCCGGAGCTTGCAGATTCCAAATGAATTCACCCGGATAGCGAGCCCAAGTGTTGTCGTCTTTCCAGGCAATTTTGGGCCACAGCTTTTCCCAATTTTTGCCAACGCCGAGCCAAATTTCTCGCTGTTTAGAAAAGCCAAAGTTCCCAGCGGAATAGGTGAGCCACAGCCGATCTAAAGTCTGCAAATCAACGACGGGAAAGATGTTGATCTCAGTGAAATAGAGCCATTTACGTTTGACGGCATTAGCCCCCGCGAGCTCGCACATCTTTTGTAGGGTGAGGCGATCAGCCTGTTCAAAGGCTTGAGCCATGAGGGCGGTCTGAATGTCGGTGTAGTCAACGGCGCAGGTAGCCGGTAGCGGCACCAGGCCCTGGGCGAAATGAGTGTGGAGAAAAGCGCTGACGTCCGGATCAGAGACTGGGTGCAGCAATTGCAGTGATCGCCCCGCTACCCACGCAGCGGCCGGTTGGTCCTTAATCTCAAGCAGATAGTCCATCATGATCTGATATCCGGCGGCACCTGCCTCTATGAGCTGGGGCAAGATGGCGAGCTGCTGCCTCAACGAAGCCTCTCGCAGTTGGCTTTTCAGCGATTCCAACAGTTCTAAAGAAGAGGGCGAATTGTCAGCGATAGAACTGCTCATGTTTGGTAACTAAAATTCCCTACCCAAAGAATAACGTGCCGAAGCGGTGCCTGGGCAGGCAATGAGGGACTCTGTGCTCTATCCTGATCCTACAACTCAACCGTCGACTAAACCAAATCCATCGGTAAATCGGGCGTTGAGCGAGCCCGATTCTGAGCATCAGTTCGACCGCATCAGCGCTATGGCTAATCGGGAATGGTGGACTGGCGGTTTCCTGTCTCTGTAGAGGCATCGGATTTTTAGCCCGATACAGCACGGCCCGATGACAATGGTGAAACCCGCTCATGGCGGCAATGGGCGATCGCTACAGGCTGAGCCGGGTAAAACTATTCTCATAGCTGGAGAGAAACTGCTGGCCTATAATCTCCATGGTCGCTAGGTCAAGCGAAAAATCTATGACCCCAGGGAAGCACGGACACTTTTCCGTATTCGTCAGCACTGACAGATTTCGACGGCGGCTCACAATGTAAAGTGGACAACGTGTAACCCCTCATCCTTTTAGCCTAGCTATGTACGAACGCATTACCCCCCCGACCGTTGGCGAAAAGATTACCTTCGCGGCGGGCGAGCCGGTGGTTCCTGATATGCCCATCATTCCTTTCATTCGGGGTGATGGTACCGGCGTTGATATTTGGCCAGCCGCGCAAAAAGTCTTTGATGCTGCCGTTGCCGCTGCCTACGGCGATCGCCGTCGCATTGTCTGGTTCAAGGTGTATGCAGGCGACGAAGCCTGCGAGCAGTACGGCCAGTACCAATATCTGCCGGAAGACACCCTGCAGGCTATCCGCGATTTTGGCATAGCGATCAAAGGGCCACTCACGACTCCCATTGGTGGCGGGATCCGTTCGTTGAACGTGGCGCTGAGGCAGATTAATGACTTGTATGCCTGTGTGCGCCCCTGCAAATATTATTTGGGCACACCTTCACCTCACAAAAGCCCCGAAAAGCTCGACGTTATCGTCTATCGCGAGAACACCGAAGATATCTACCTGGGTATTGAGTGGAAGCAGGGTAACGAAATTGGCGATCGCCTCATCAAGCTACTGAATGAGGAATTGATTCCCGCCACGCCCGAACATGGCAATAAAAAAATTCGTCTTGATTCCGGCATCGGCATTAAGCCCATCAGCAAATCGGGTACCCAGCGTTTGGTGCGCCGCGCCATCAAGCACGCCTTGCGCTTGCCCCCCGAAAAGCAGCAGGTGACCCTGGTGCACAAGGGCAACATTATGAAATATACCGAGGGCGCCTTTCGCGACTGGGGATATGAGCTAGCAACTTTGGAGTTTCGCGATGAGTGCGTGACGGAGCGGGAATCTTGGGTGCTCAGCAACAAAGAGGCCAACCCCGACATCTCGGTGGAAGACAACGCGCGCAAGATTGAGCCAGGCTACGACGCCCTGACGGCAGACAAGCAGGCGGAAGCCCAGCAGGAAGTTGAAGCGATTTTAGCGGCCATTTGGGCAACCCACGGCAGTGGCCAGTGGAAAGACAAGATTATGGTGAACGATCGCATTGCCGATAGTATTTTTCAGCAAATTCAAACGCGCCCCGATGAGTATTCCATCCTGGCGACGATGAATCTGAATGGCGACTATCTATCGGATGCGGCGGCGGCGATCGTCGGCGGTCTGGGCATGGGGCCAGGCGCCAACATTGGCGATACCTGCGCGATCTTTGAGGCCACCCACGGTACTGCTCCCAAACATGCGGGTCTTGATCGCATCAACCCTGGCTCGGTCATCTTATCGGGGGTGATGATGCTGGAATATATGGGTTGGCAAGAAGCTGCTGACCTGATCAAAACGGGGCTGGGGGCGGCGATCTCTAACCGCGAGGTCACCTATGACCTGGCTCGCATGATGGAGCCTAAGGTCGAGCCGCCGCTGAAGTGTTCTAAGTTTGCTCAGGCAATTATTGATCACTTTCACGATTAAGCAGGTGCTCAAAAACAGCTTCTTGAGCACCAGGGTTTAACCCCGCTGAAAGCTTGTCGTAAACATCGGTTGCCGAGAGCAGGGGTTTAGGCGAAAAGTCCTGAACTCAGGGATGTTTACCGATTGTTCAGGGCGAGCCTGGCCCACAAGAGAAATGAGGTCTGCTAATTGACTGGTTTTGAGCATGATTTCGCCCCAAAATTAAATTGCCTCAACCCCAAAACCGGTAATTAGCTTCTAACATAGCGATTGTAGAAAGACTCGTTACGTTTCTCTGTAGGAATGAGGCTTCATGAATCGATTTGTTCGGTGGTTGGCGGTATTGACTGGGCTGGGCATGGTGAGTCTTGGGGCCGCAGGCTGTATTCCCGGTATTCCCAAAAGCTCAGATAACACCGACGACGAGGCCTTTGAATTTCGATATGTAGACGGTGACGAAGACAGCGAAAACTATTTACTACAACTGCGCATCAACGGCCCGATTCTCAATACGCCTTCGAACGGCGGTTTTTTTGGCCTCGATTCGGGTGTGACCTATGCCTACCAGCTACAGAGCCTGCTAGAAGAAGTGGCCGAGGACGATCGCATTGAGGGCCTATTTCTCCGAGTTTCCACACCGGGCGGGACGGTGGTCGGGTCCAATGTCATTTATGAAGCCTTAGTCGACTACAAAGAAACGACAGACAATCCCATCTATGTCTACATCGAAGGGATCTCGGCTTCGGGGGGCGTTTGGTCGATGGTGGCCGCCGACAAGATTTTTGCCGCTCCCGGTAGCATCATCGGCAGCATCGGTGTCATTGGCCCAACGCTGGTCTTTTTCAACAATCCGGTCGCGCTGGATGGCGGTTTGCTTGGGGGTGGCGTCACTACCCAAGACGGCATTCAACAGTTTGTGGTGTCCGCGGGTAAGGGCAAAGACCTGGGCAACCCCTTTCGTCAGCCGACTGAAGAAGAACTCTCGATCCTACAAACCAACATCAACAACGAATACGATAACTTTGTCACCCACATCGCCAGCACCCGCGATATCTCAGAACAAACGCTGCGCAATGAGATGGGGGCTTATATTTTTGGCACTGATCTGGCTCAGCAATACAATTTAATTGACGAAACGAGTGGCCGCCCCGAAGCGATCGCGGCATTAGCTGACGCCTTAGAACTGGAAGACGATTATCAGCTCGTGCAAATTGGGTTTGATCAGCCTAGCCTGCTAGAAGTTTTATTGGGTCAAACGCCGCTGGAATTTAGCTATGAGCAGCAACAGGAGCTCATTCAAACCGATTTGTGTGCCCTCACCAACTATAATTTCTTAGCCTATTACGGCGATTTGTCGTCTCTGTGTCCGCAGCCTTAAAGCTCTCTAACCCAAGCGTTGATGATTGGTGATGTGCTCTCATGCACCATCAGTTCCGTGCATTGTTTGCGCATCAGTCGAGATCACAAGGAGAGCTTGCCGTCCCCTGGTCTCCGACAAGATGGTCAGAGCTTTGCAGCCGCAGGGCTGCCGGGTTGAATTTTCTTGCTACACTATCACCAACACTCATTTCAATCCATATTGATATCAAGATGCAAAAAGCTCTGGACACTACCGTCTTTGATGTCGTTTCAGTCTTAAAGGCTCTGGCGGAGCCGCTGCGGGTTGAGGTGATTGAACTATTGAAAGAGCAAGAGTTGTGTGTCTGTGACCTGTGCGATCGCCTCAATGTCTCGCAGTCAAAGCTATCGTTTCATCTCAAAACTCTCAAAAATGCCGGCATCGTACGCTCTCGGCAACAGGGTAAGTGGATTTACTATCGGCTGAATCTATCTCAGCTAGTGGAGTTAGAACAGTACCTCGCTGAGTTTCGCCGCTATAGCCCGCAGCTGCCGACTCGGGTCTGTGAAGCCAGCGAGCTGTGAAACTTGGCCGCGTCTAACGTCCTTCTTACTCGTGTTTTCGAGCCGTACACTGTCGCTTCGCCGACTCTTTTTGTGCGTATCCATTAATCCCAATTCGTGATGAGCGGACTCTCGATATCGTCTGCGCCATGCCGAGGCAACTCATGCACAGAGGACAGACTGGTCGTTTGGCGGCAGAGCATCGACATGGCCTCGCGACCGATCGCCTCGTCTTGATTGACAGAACTTTAATGAATCAATTATGGTTGAAATGAATTGAGGTCGGCAACCATGTTGGGCTCTGTTGAGTGGGTGCCAAGTCATTGATTTGGCCTGCTGCGATTGGTTTACGCAGTTCTTAAAGCCGATTTCATGCGTTCTTAAGCACTGTGTGGCAACAGTTGAGATTGAACCGACCGATCATCTGGCGACCGTTCTCCCGCCGCTCTTTTGCTCATTTCTGCTGGCTTATGGCTTCTCGCTTCACCGTACCCTCACCCTTAGGAAGACTATGTCATCTGGTTCCAATACCCGTGCTGAATCGTTTCAGGCGGGCGGACAGCTAAGCTTTTTTGAAAGGTATCTGACCGTTTGGGTCGCTCTGTGCATCGTGGGCGGCATCCTGCTGGGCCGATTGTTTCCGGGCGTTGCCGTTGCGCTGGATGCGATGAGCCTCTATCAGATTTCAATTCCTATCGCAGTCTGCCTGTTTTTCATGATGTATCCCATCATGGTGAAAATTGACTTTTCCCAAGCGAAGCGGGCTGCACAGGCCCCGAAGCCAGTCATGCTCACGCTCGTGGTGAACTGGTTAATTAAGCCCTTTACGATGGTGGCGTTTTCCCAATTTTTTCTGGGCTGGCTATTTCGCCCTTTGTTATCCGGTACGGAGATGATTCGCGGCACCGAAGTGGCGCTGGCTGACTCGTATATTGCGGGCACCATTCTGCTGGGGATTGCCCCCTGCACGGCGATGGTCTTGATGTGGGGCTACCTGTCCTTTAGCAACCAGGGACACACGTTGGTGATGGTGGCGATCAACTCGCTAGCCATGCTGTTTCTCTATGCGCCGCTGGGGCGTTGGCTGCTGGCCGCGAACAACCTGGCCGTGCCCTGGGAGACGATTGTGCTATCGGTACTGGTATATGTGGGCCTACCGCTGCTGGCGGGCGCAATTTCGCGAACGTGGATTTTGCGCCACAAGGGCCGCGCTTGGTTCAACGACGTATTTTTGAAGTATCTCAGCCCGATTTCGATCGCCGCCCTGTTGACCACGCTGGTGCTGTTGTTTGCCTTCAAAGGCGATCTGATTGTGCGCAGTCCGCTACATATTCTGCTGATTGCGGTGCCGCTGTTGCTTCAGACCAATTTCATTTTCCTCATCACCTATGTGGCAGCTCAAAAAATGGGGATGTTTTACGAAGACTCGGCTCCAGCGGCATTGATTGGGGCGAGTAATCACTTTGAGGTGGCGATCGCCACGGCAGTTACCCTGTTTGGCCTCAACTCGGGCGCGGCCTTAGCCACTGTGGTCGGGGTGCTAATTGAAGTGCCGCTGATGCTGATGCTGGTAGAGGTCTGCAAAAAGACAGCGTTTTGGTTCCCCCGTGAGCCCGAAAAAGCAACGTTGCCCGATCCTCGTTGTGCTCGTCCCCTCGGGTAAGCCCGATGGAAACCCTGGTGCAGCAGCAGTACGATCGCCTCGCTCCGATTTACGATCAGCGCTGGCAGTTCTACATCACAAATACCCTGTCGTTTTTAATCGGGTGGGCCGGGATTGCCCCTGAGGATAAGGTTCTGGATGTCGCTTGTGGCACCGGTGAGCTAGAACGCCGACTCACGGCCCAGCATCCTCAGCAAACCATCGTCGGCGTGGATCTTTCGGCGCAGATGCTGGCGATCGCACAGCCAAAATGTGCTGATTATCCCCACGTCAGCTTTCAGCCAGCGTCGGCCTCAGCGTTGCCCTGGCAGCAACCGCAGTTTGATGTGGTGGTCTGCGCTAACGCCTTTCACTACTTTGATGCGCCTGATGCGGTTTTAGGAGAAATGCAGCGGGTGCTGCAGGCCAACGGTCGGGTGCTCCTGTTAGATTGGTGCCGCGATTTTATGGTCTGTCGATTGTGTGACTGGGGGCTGGGCTGGTTTGATCCGGCGCACAAGCGCTGTTACACCGAGGCCGAACTGCACAAATTGTTGGTCACAGCAGGGTACAGCATCCAGCGATCGCAGCGAGTTCGCTTTGGCTTGATTTGGGGCTTGATGGCTGTCGAAGCCGTCATTGATGACAGCAAGAACAAAACTATTACCCGGAGAAATTGCATGAAACGAGTTATGTTTGTCTGCAAGAAAAACTCTTCGCGCTCTCAAATGGCGGAAGGCTTTGCCAAGACTTTAGGGGCTGGCAAGATTACCGTCACCAGTTCTGGTTTAGAAGCCAGTCAGGTGCGGCCCGAGGCGATCGCCACCATGAAAGACATTGGCATCGATATTAGCGACCAGACCTCCAATGCCCTCAGTGAATTCAATCCAGAAGATTTTGATGCCGTGATTTCGCTCTGTGGCTGTGGCGTCAACCTGCCCCCCGAGTGGCTCACTCGCGAACACTTTGATGACTGGCAGTTAGACGACCCAGCAGAACAGCCAGCAATCTTTCCTCGGGTACGGGACGAGGTGAAGGAGCGAGTAGAGACGCTAATCAACCAACTCTAGTCGGTAGAAGCCGAGTCGACTGCGGCATGAGTTGCCAGTCCTGATTTCGGGCGGGGGCAAATCATACGGAGAGTCAGTACAGCCACTCTTCCAAGCCATTGAGCAGCAATTCGAGGCCAAACTCAAAGTCATGGAGCCCGTCATAACGCCCCGCCCTGACGTGATGGGTGAGCTGATTGAGGTAGGGGTATTGCTTTGGGGGAATCATCGCCACATAGTCCCTAGCAACAGTGGCATATTCCGCCGCTTCAAAGGGAAAGTTCAACGCTTGTAAGGTAAAGCCATAAATGTGGCTGTCGATCGCATTCCACACACGATCGGCCTGCTCAAAGGAAAAGCCTGCTTCGACCAAACAGCCCAAGGTGGCATCTACATAGCGCAAGGTAGCTGGCCCCACATTCACCCGCGATACGATCGCCAACGTCGCCCAAGGATGACGCAACAGCATGGTATGCGCCGCGATCGCCCGTTGCCGCATAGCAGCTTTCCAGTCAGCCTCGGGTAGGGTAGCGCGATCTCACCCACCACCAAATCGACCAAGCCAGCCAAAATATCTTCTTTATTGGCCACGTGGTTATACAACGACATCGCCTTGACCCCTAACTTTTGGGCTAGCTGCCGCATCGACAAGGCTTCGAGTCCCGCTTCACCACCAGCTGCAGCGCCGTTTGCAATATTCGCTCCCGACTCAGCGGCACTTGAGGGATGGGTTCTGAAGGCGGGGTCTGAGCCATCTCAATCTTTCTTCATCAGTGGACAAGGCCGAAGCCAAGGGTTTGCACGATCGCGCTGCTCTTCATCTTGACAAACTTACGACGTAAGTTGAGGTGATAAAAGGTTTAACTGTTTTTCTATTAACCTTGTCGCCATTGGAGAAGTGTTATGCAAGCGATGAGTCCTCACCCGGCAGCGCCAGAGGTTGCCACAATGAACGCGATCGTTCAAACCGCATACGGTTCACCCGATGTGTTGCAGCTCAAGGGCATCGAGCGCCCCGTGCCGCAAGCCTATGAAGTATTGATCAAAGTTAAGGCCTCCTCGGTTCACGCTGGAGTTTGGCATCTGATGCGGGGAACGCCATTCCTGATTCGTCTCGTCTTTGGGGGTTGGCTCAAGCCGAAGATGCCAATTCTCGGCAATGATGTGGCTGGCCGAATCGAGGCTGTGGGTCAGGATGTGACTGAGTTTCAGCCGGGGGATGAGGTGTTTGGCGATCTCTCTGAATGCGGTTTTGGCGCGTTTGCCGAATACGTTTGTGCGCCCGCCACGGCACTGGTGCTAAAGCCCCAGCCCCTGACCTTCGCGGCAGCGGCTACTGTGCCCACCTCAGCCCTCGCCGCACTGCAGGCCCTGCGCGATGTGGGCCAGCTACAGTCGGGACAACAGGTCTTGATCAATGGGGCCGCCGGGGGTGTCGGCTCCTTTGCGATCCAGATTGCGAAGGCGCTGGGCGCTGAGGTGACGGGGGTTTGCCGCACCGACAAAGTGGCCATGGTGCGATCGCTCGGGGCCGATCAGGTGATTGACTACACCCAAACCGACGCTACCCAGATGGGACAACGGTACGACCTGATTATTGATGCTGCCGCCTATCGCTCAGTATTCGACTGGCTGCCGACGTTGACGCCTCGGGGCACCTATGTGCTGGTCGGCGGTGCGACGCCACGATTTTTTCAGGCGATGCTGCTCGGGCCGATGATTACCCAGATCACCGGCAAACCAGTGAAGTGTCTGACTGCAGCAGTCCAGCAGAATGATTTGAGGGTTCTCAAGGACCTGGTTGAAACGGGCAAGATTGTCCCCTATGTCGATCGCGCCTATTCTTTGGCGGAAGTTCCGACAGCGATCCGTTACCTTGAGGAACGACAAGTGCAGGGCAAAGTGGCTATTCAGATCGACTAGCCGTCTTTCCAGTTGGGATAGAAATGAGTTTGAGGTTGTATGCCCCGGCCAACTTTAGTCGTGGGGCAGCAAAAGTAACCGCGTGAGCATTGCGATATCAGCCGTTTGCGCCGAGAACGAAGCACAGTTTCTGGCCGCTGTTACCCGCAGCCGCAGCCTGTTTAAGGACTGGGTTGCACCTCCATCCACGCCTGAGCAATTTGCTGAGCATCTCACCAAGTACTCGGCAGACAACAATTTCAGCTATTTAGCCAGAATGAATGACGGCTCGCTCATTGGGTGCATCAACGTTGACGAGATTGTGCGCGGAGCCTTTCAATCAGCTTTCCTCGGCTATTATGCGTTTTCGCCCAACCATGGTCAGGGGCTCATGAAACCAGCAATGGCTTTGGTTATTGCTCTGGCTTTCGGCAAACTCGAACTGCATCGGTTAGAAGCCAACATTCAGCCGGGTAACATCGCATCCATTGCTTTGGTCAAATCGCTTGGCTTCAGGCGAGAAGGCTATTCTCCTCGCTATCTCAAAATCGCCGGCACCTGGCAGGATCATGAGCACTATGCTATTACAGCCGAAGAATGGTTGGCGTGATTGCAATGCTCATGAAACGTTTGCAGGCTTATGTGGCCAAACAGTTAGGTCATCCCTCTGGTGGGGTTGGACGGTTGCTGCTGCGAGTCCTCAATCGAGGAAATGCCACGATGAATCAGCTAGCATTGACGATGCTAGCAGTGCAGCCGCAACAGCATATCTTGGAAATCGGCTTTGGCGGTGGGGACCTGATGCAGCGCCTGCGGCAAACGGAGCGATCGCTGCACATCACGGGGATTGATCCCGCACCGGCTTCCCTGGCCGTCGGGCAAAACCGCTTTAAATCAGCGATCGCCAGCGGTCAGCTCAGCCTGTATGCGGCCGCTGCTGAAGCAATCCCCTTGCCTGACCAGACCGTTGACGCGATCGTCACCGTCAACACGGTGTACTTTTGGTCGGCGGTTGAGACTGTTTTGGCAGAATGTCATCGCTGCTTGAAGCCAGACGGCAAGCTCGCGATCGCCTACGCCGCCAAAGCCTTTCTCGAAGCGCAGGGCCTCACGCAATATGGGTTCCGAGCCTATGACGTCGCTGAGCTGGAAACGGCCCTGCGGACTGCTGGATTTCGAGAAATCCAGACCCGATCGGATGAGAGCGCGAGTAACGGACAATTTTTCTGTACCTGTGGCCTTGCGGCACCCGCCACGAATCGCGATGATTGCTCCTCACAATTACCGGGGTAAAATTGTGGGCGCGATTCATCGGCTGTCGACATCACACGAGAGCCTGTTTGCCACTTCTCCAAACAGGCTAGCGAAGGACCCCTCATATGCTCATCAACGAAAACGCTAATGCGGCTCTGCAACAGCCTTGGTCATCCATTTATGCCAAATTTTTGGCGTTGGTGCTGCTTTACGGGGCCACGGTTCATATTGGCAACATCGCTGGGCTGACGGGCACTCCTTGGCTCTCGCCCCCCCTACTGTGGCGGAGTTTGGATATTACTCTCCTGATCTTTGATGTCGTGACGGCAGTGGGTTTGTGGCAAGGGCGAGGCTGGGCGATCTGGTCAGTCTTTGGGGGCATCGCGCTGCTACAGGTGGTGCCCTACACGCTGCTGCGATCGCAGTTCATCCTTAAGCCTGAAGATGCTCAAACCTTGAATGGGCTATTGGGCACTGAGGGGATGCTCCTGGCTATTTTTGCCCTGTTGCTATGGCTCAAAAAATAAACAACCCTCGAAAACCAGTTTTATCTGCCGAATATCCTGGCACGTCGGACGATGCTCACGTCTCCTCAGCGGCTGCTACTGTCAGCTCTGTTTGAATCTGTAGTTGTCGGGACGCGAGTAATCTGATGAACTGATCCGTCGACAAGATTTGCTCAACCGCATGGACGCCGGGGCGTTCTAGCTGCCCGGTAAGCACGAGTTGCGCCAGACTACCGGTACCGGCCCCGACCGCCCGCGTGGTACTGGGGTGCTGAAAGTAGCCGATATGGTGAGCCGCTTGACCCGACCTGTGCCCTCTGACATCACACCGCATCGCCACGCCAGTGCCGCTGAAGCGATCGCTAATACCAGTCATGAAATGACTGACTCGGGCCAAAAACTCCACAGTTTTGGAGCTGCGCAGCACCCTAGTCGGCAAGCCGTGAGCCATCGCCCAAGTTGCCTGGTTATAAAAGTCAGGCACCACCCCAAACTTCGTCACCACGCTGTCTAGGGCAAACGTCTCCGACAGCGTGATCGCCTCGGGCATGTCGTACCAATAAACTGCAGCCTGACCATAGGGCGACGGAAAGGTCAGACGTTCGCGTTCAGTATAGGGTTTGACCCACTGCCAGCGACCCTGCAACCATGCTTTAAAGGCATGCTGTAAGCCAATAAACGTGGTGCGCATAACGGTAACACCCGCCCCCCCCGAGCCGCCTACTACGTAGCTCAACTGTACTGAGTCAGCCTGATCCAGTGCTTCAATGCCCTGACGCGCCAGGCTGTTAGAAATGCCGGGAAAGACCCCCGTATTGATCACAGCGGTGACGCCAGCGGCGGCGGCTTGGGATCTGAGCGCCAAAGCTTTTTGCGTAAAGGTCCGTTCGTCGCTGACGTCGAGGTAGCTCACGCCCTGTTGAATGCAGGCTTGCAACACTCGCCCATCACGATAATGAAAAGGGCCAGCCGTATGCACGACCAGATCGGTAGCGGCGATCGCCTCAAAAATCTCCTCTGGATTGGCCAAGTCGAGCGATTGAAACTGCACATGAGGCCCCAATTGCTGGCGAGCCGCTGTGCCTGATTGAGCGCTGCGTCCGGTAACCGTAACGGTGGCCTTAGTATGGGCCAAAATATCCTGGGCGATCTGGCGGCCAATTCTGCCGCAGCCGCCGATTATGAGCACTCGTTTCATCGCCGCCCCTGATCTTGGTAACACCTTGAGATCTGCCCCTCAGGCTATCGATCCCACCCTCTCATATCGCCTCCGTTTTGCTGGTTCGTTAGCCAGAGCAGGTTGAGAAAGAGAGGAGCGATCGTGCACTCGAGATGAATTCTCTATCCGCAATCGCATCATTACCGTTCGCCAAAATGCCGCACTGTCTTCACTACATCAGCCACTATAGATTTGACTGACAACCCCGACATCCTTTCAGATCACGGGTAATAAAAACGCCGATAAGGTGAGTCAAACTCATCCTATCGGCGCTAAATAGGTCGGCTCACACAGCTCAAAACAAGATTCTGATATGCAGGGATCAGGATAGCTGCTTTCTTTTATTCAGAGACGGGGCAGAAACCCTTAATTCAGATATTGGGTAGCTGCTCCAGCAGGTCCAATTAGATCGAACCAACCGGGACTAACTGGAGGAAGTCGAGGCGAGCGTGCTCATCAGCATCCTCAAAGGCATTCACCGTGAGGACATCCCCCTGAGAGAGCGTCACGCCAAAGGAGACCGTTTCAGTAATAAAGGTCTGGGCATTAGCAGCATTGCTCCCCAAACTCTGATCCAACAGCAGCTCTCCGACCTGAGTGTCATTGACAAAAATGGTGAACGCAGCTGTGCCGTCGTTTTCGTCATAGGTACCCAGAATAATGTCATAGTCAGAAGTGCCGGTGAGCTCATCGAGGTTAAAGACGGCACTGCCGCTTTCCCCGCTGGCTCCCTTGACAAAGCTAAGCACCTGCGATCCAGAAGCTCCACCAATGCTTTCTACCCCGCCGATATAATCTCCCAACAAGGTGTCGGCAGCCTCTGCCTCAAAAGTGACGGTCTCAGGGATGATCTCATCATCAATAATGGTTACCGTCGCTTCATTCACGACCCCCAACACCACATCAGCATCCCCGGAGGTAATGGCATCGAGCGTGACGACCACGGTCTCGTCGCCTTCACCCTCACTATCCTCTAGTACCGGTACGGCAATGGCTGCAGTGGTTTGACCGGCGATAATCGTCACTGTGCCACTTAACGCGCTGTAGTC
>ERZ1740060.240-NODE-240-length-41892-cov-16.360757_pt1 | contig 41892 bp, 27 predicted proteins | sample MGYA00581743_ERZ1740060 | MGnify/ENA primary metagenome ERZ1740060 (study PRJEB43018, sample SAMN04849235) | marine metagenome | isolation source: floating plastic debris | place: Pacific Ocean | collected 2008-08-27 | study: EMG produced TPA metagenomics...
TAACTGCACACACGCAACTTTTGCTATAATTTTAACCATATGGCGTCGCTACAACAGCCGCACAACATTTATGGATAAATACAGTGAATTACTCAAAAGAAAGAGGAGAAGATGCTCAGGCCCCTCTACGAATAATTGGTTACGCCAGGGTTTCATCAAGGGAACAAGCCCATGATTCCCAGGCGCTTGACCAGCAGCGGGAACGCGTTCTTACTGCTGGTGCAGCAGATGTCTTAGAAGATGTACTTTCTGGCCGAGACAGCGATCGACCCAGCTTCAACCGCCTCATGGAGATGGTACAGAACGGAGAAGTCGACGAAGTCGTCTTTACTCGCATAGATCGCTTAACACGCTCTCTAGCTGACCTCACACAATGCATTCGCATCTTTCAAGAGTCCGGAGTTAATCTCCGCATCTTGGATCAAGACCTCAATCTCAGCACGCCAACAGGTAAGTTGATGGCCAACCTGCTGGGAGCCGTTGCAGAGTGGGAAGCTGACTTACTCTCCGAGCGCGTTAGACACGGTAAGGCTTACCGTCGGCATTTGGGGTTAGCGAGCGAGTCCGCGCCTCGCGGATATTTATCTGAAGCTGGCCAGTATCAGCTTAACCAGACCCCTGTATTGTGTTTACTCTCTGATCGACCGACAACAAAGGAACTATTAGCTGCTAAAAGCAATGAGGCCAATGCCCTTACTGTTGCAGACATTGCTCAAGATTTGGTTGCACTTTTCCTAGAGACAAAAACAACTCGTGCAACCCTAAAACAGTTTTATGAGCAGTATGGCATCCGTCGCCCTCGCCAAGCCTCCAAGTCATCACCCCGTCTCTCCGATAGTTCAGAGCGCGCTCAATCTAAAGCCATAGAAATCCTTTATTGGACTGAGTCTGGGTTACGAAATTGGCTAATGAACCCAGTGCTAGAAGGGAACACGGCCTACCTCCGTTGGATTCAACGCGGCAAACGTCGCGTTCGTTCCACTGAGCCTCCCGAAATTCATACCGATACTCATCCAGAACAAGCCCTCATCTCCCATGAAGAAGCGGCTTATATTCGAGAGACTTTTGCTATCTATAAGCAAATGGGAGGTGGTAGCTTCATTAAAGAAAAAGACGGTCTTGAGGATCAATATCGTCCCTATGCTTATCTAACAGGCTTAACCTACTGCTACCAATGTGGTTCAAGATGCCGCACTAAAACAAGTAAGAAAGGAGCCTATAGCTACTTTGTTTGCCCTCATGCTGGCAAGGGCTGTGATAACCGCAAGTCTGTGCCAAAAGCATCTCTTGAGAAAGATCTCATTCGGCAATTAGTCGCCAAGTCTAAATCCCTTAGACGGCAGGCTGCAAGTACGAAGTCAGGGATAAACTCTACAAAGGCTGCGATTCTTGCGAATCAAGGTAAATCTCAAGCAGAGATTAGTGATTATCTACAAAAGAATGCAGCAGGATATAAAGACCTCATCGAACATCAAGGCGGTCAAGAACCAACCTCTGAACGACTAGAGGGTCTGAAAAAGCAATTGGATTATCTAGAAAAGTATCCTCTCTACAATCCAACCATTGCCGCAGAAAAAGAATCCATCCAAAATCAGATCGAAGAAGAGGAAAAACAACTCAACTCAGTCCTTCGTAAAAGTGCTGGCGAAATCATTTATGAGGGCGACAGGCTTGTCTTCTGGGACACACTCCCAGAGCACTACAAAGTTGATATTTATCCCCGGATTATAGAGCGGCTATTTGTACAAAATGGTCACCTTAAGCAAGCCAACTTCAAACTAGAAAATCCTGAAAAATAATGCAACATCAAAATGACTTTCACCGGCATAGACTCATTGCTCAAGTCGCTCTGCAACAGGAACTGAATGAGCGTCTATGGCAACCCCCCATCCACGGCATTACAGAATGTCCCCAGTGTCATTCCTCGGAAATCGGCAAATTGATGAGTGTCAACGAAGAGGGCAAAACTCACCGCTGCCGTAGTTGCAAAGCTTATTTCTCAGCTAATGATGTTTCGGGCTGTACCTGCTGGTATCCTGGCAAGCTAGAAAAGTGCTTGGATTGTCCCCAGTACGAACGCCTCAATGCAGGCGTTAAAGCACGTATGCAGAATGAGCTGAAAGACATGACTGCCCATCAAGCAGAACAATTACTGTCTCAGCGAAGCTTCTATGCAGATCGGAAGAACATCCAAAAATCACCCGAGCAACCGGTGACAGCAGTATCAGCGCCGGCAGTAATTGAAGCACATCCCGAAGGACCAACAGAACAACTGAAACTTTTTTAAGGCTAAAGTTGATGCTCTGCCACAAATCAAGTGTCTTGTGGCAAAATCCTATTGCATGCTGTTATGTATGGGCTCATCCCAACAACAGCAAAATCAAGTTTTTGGGGAACAGCACCCACACCTGGGGGAAACGTTTCCCCCAAGCTCAGCTTCCTCTCCTCATTCCAACCATGCGATGACACTTACAATCGCCTTCGTTAATCAGTCTGGTGGTGTTGGCAAAACCTCTCTAGTGGTTAATATCGGCCATCAACTCGCCGAGAAGGGCTACCGTGTCCTCTTAATCGATATGGACTCTCAAGCCTCTCTGACCAAGTACTTAGATGTTGACCCTCGTAGCCTTGAAGAAAGTGTTTTCGATGCGATTATTACGGGCAGCGATCTCCCCATTCAGGCTGGACTCCACAAAATGGATCTGGTACCTGCCAACCGCAACCTGGTCACCATCGACGCCAAGCTAGCCACCACGGAAGCAAGAGAGTTTCGTCTCCAGCAGGTACTCACTCCCCATCATGAAATCTATGATTTCATCCTAATTGACTGTCCTCCTAATCTCGGCCTACTTAGCCTGATGAGTCTGGTGGCAGCCACCCATGTATTAATACCGATTAAAACCAACGAGAAGGGGCTGGAAGGGGCCGACGACCTACGTGAAACCATTGGAGTTGTCTTACAAAGGGCCAACCCTCAGCTCAAAATCGCAGGAGCCGTACCGATGATGTATGACTCTCGTCGAGTGCACGATCGCCTCACATTGGAAGAAATCAATAAAATGTTCGGAAAGTATACCGTCCACTCAGCAATTCCTATTGCCACGGATTTTGATAATGCCTGGCGGGCTCGACAGCCGTTGGCCGTATTTCAGCCCAAGCATCCAGCGGTCGAAAGCCTTCGTCAAATCGCCAGCAACTTGGAGCAGATGTAATGGCACACACTAAACCAAAGCCTAGAGATAGAGGCGCAATTGACTTTCTCTTGAGCACAGGTATTGACGAGCCTGAAGCTAATCCAGACCACGAAACCAACGTCCAATGGCTTGACCTCAACCAAATCCAGACAAGGCCTCAACCCCGACGCTATTTTGACACTCAAAAGCTCCAAGAGTTAGCCAGTTCATTTACAACTCAAGGATTTAAAGGCGCTATTAACGTTCGTCCTGTAGGACAGAGTGCCTATGAGCTAGTTGCTGGGGAAAGACGCTATCGGGCCGCCAAGCTTGCAAACCTAGACAAGGTTCGCTGCTTTGTAGATAACTACACTGAACAAGAAGCTCTTCGATTTGCCCTCGCAGAAAATTTACTGAGGGAAGACCTTAGCAAGTTAGAGGAAATCGAAGGCATCTTGCAACTGATTGAAGTTGAACACAACATCGCCCCTGAATACACCATCAAGCTTATTCAGTCGGAAGGCCACCACCGCAAGCAAACTGGGGGAAACGTTTCCCCCAGTAAAGAGTTTCAACAGGTCGAAGCTATCCTCAACTATTTCGGCATCAAGGTCGAGACTTTCAGAACAAAGTACTTGAAAGGACTTAACCTTCCTGACACCATCAAGCAGGCTCATCTGGAGGGCAAGCTGGCTTTTAATGCTGCCCTCGAACTGGGCAAGATTAAAGACGAGACAACCAGAGAAATACTCCTAAATGAAGCCTTGACAGATGCCCTGTCATTCAGAGATCTCCAAGCCAAAACCCGCGAGGTCTTAGCCAACAAACCAGCTCAAGTACAGAGCTCTACATCGCCCCTGCAAGCACTAAGCGAGGCATATCAGCGGTTGAAACGCTCTAAGGCCGTCAAAAAACTCAATGCTCAGCAGACAAAAAAGCTGCAAAAAATTCAGACCCTAATGGAAGCATTGGTCGAGGAAATAGAAGGTTAGTAGCTGCATATCCCAAAGGCAAGCGTCAGCGATCTAGAAACGTCGATCATTTGCCAATGGAATGTGGCCCTAAACAAGAGAAAGAGGCTCACAATAAAAAGCCCCCTAACTTTTTGATTAGGGGGCTTTTTATGTATTAGCGTTGTGACTTAATGACCGCTAGGCAAACAGAATTCTCCGGTGACAGGGCGAATCTTACCCTTGCGAATCATATATTTGAGGCGGCCAATTAAAGCAGCGGGCGATCTCAAGTTAGCCAGAATCTTCTGCCTCTCGTCGAGCGTTATCTGCTCTAAATAGTGACCAAAGATCCTGCTCAGTTTCAGCTTCAAAGTACTCATCTGTATCTAGCCTCTGATTCAGTTCATCATGCCAGGAGTCAGGGTAATCTCCCTCATAGCAACCATAGGTGGCGTCACCATCTTGATCAGGGCTGGAGAACTCCGGTGACCCGGCATGGAGCATTGAACTGGCCTGCTCTAGCCCCCGCTTCGCCCAGTCTTCCTCAGTCATATCTGGCTCACCGTCAAGGTCACGCCAAGATTGACCGTTAAAGGGCCAAATCATTTGTACTACCTCTCATGGGTTGATGTCAAGTCCAAGTGCAGGGTGGGCAACCATTAAGACGACGCCTTGGGGGCTGTTCGCGCCTGGGTTTTGGCCTTGCGGAGCTGGTAGTAAACCGTATCTTCGGCCTGGGTCTCGATCTGGAATCGGGTCACCCCCCGATTGGCCCCAGCGGCACGCATAGCAGCGATTTCTGCCTGATCAAACTCAGCTTCCACCGCAGCCTGAGATGCAATTAGTGCCTGAATTTCTGCTAATTGCAGGTCTGCAGAAGATTGAAGCTGACTGCCCTGATCCAACAACAGCGAGAGCGCCCCCCCGAGCTGGTCAGACACACCATCAGGCATCACCGGCATAAACTCACTGCGATAGCGGTCCTTGGCAGTCTTCACCCACTGTTGTCGATCAGCTTTTTTACTGGGAATTTGGGCAAAGTCGTTAAGTAAAGATCGCGCCAGCTCTGTATAGCCTTGAGCATCCACTAGGAGCTCTATGGGAGCCGCCTTCTGAAGCCAGGGCAACCACCGAGTTCTTAGGGTTGAGTCAGCTATGCCGAGGGAATCCGCAAGTTCTTGAGAGGTATAAGGGGCAGAATGGGTGATCATCGGGGGTTCTACCAGCTCTCCTTGAATCACATCACGATTAAACTGTGCAGCACTGTGCGGAGCCTGCACGGCTGCTGCACAATCATTCGCACCGTCAATACACTCGTGTAAAATGGTCATTGTCTGAAATCCTTATTCTGCAAGGGTTTGGACTGTGCGTCGCCGTGCATTCTTTAGTGCGTTGGTCTGTGCAAAGAATGTGCGGCAAGTGCACAGGACAGATTATAGGACAGGATATAGGAAAATGCATAGGACAAATCCTGAATTCCTTGCTTTTAAAGAAGAGAGTATCAAGCTACATGCAGGACACAACAGAGGACAGGATAGAAGGCAGCGTCGATTACACCACAGATTTCAGCAGGGCAGTAACCTTTGAATGTTGTTCCAGGGGGGAAAATGGCTGACATTGAGTTACCTGTGGCGGATCTGCCCAATCGCTACAGCGTGGCACGATCCCAGGTCTATGCCCGGCTCGATGCGTTGAAGCAGCGATCACCCGCCTTGATCCCCGAAAAGCGAGGCAAAAAAGCCTATGTCAGCGGCGACCTGCTAGAGGCCCTCGACTCAATGCACGTGCTAATCAAGCAAGGGGAAACGGTGGCCGAGGCGGCAGATAAAGTCTTAAATCTTGGTCCCCAAACCCGCTCTATTAGTCCTGCAGGACAAACAGACAGGACACAGGACAGCAGTCCTATTTTTCCCGTCAGTGACCGGATCTCAGACTTGGCCTTGCTGGCCGGGGCGATCTCTGCAAACCAACCACCCCCTGATCCCCTGACAAGATACCGCCAGCTAGAGGAAATCGTCGCTAACGGCTGGCTCTTGCCCACCAGCGAACTAGCGGCATTACTAGATGCCAGCAACCTCAGCGGTCAGACCTTTGAACGCTATGGATTTAAATTCACTCGGGCCGGCAAAGCTGGATCGGAAAGCACCTGGCGAGTGGAGAAAGTCTCTTAATAGCTCAGCAGAATAGTTAGAATTTTAATTGTTCGACTCTGTAAGCCGTTTCAAAGTATCCCATGCTCCCTGAGAATCCAGGAAGCTAGAGGCGTAATTCCAACACAACAACTCTTCACTTAAAAAGCAGTCGTGTTTTTCACCAACCTTATCTTCCACAATTGCAGCTAGCTCTACAGCGTCTGCAGGTCCAGATTCCACGAGTACCTCTAACTTTTCCAACAGCCTTTCAGGACTGATATCGCGAACCAAGATAGCAATTCCCTCCATCCCGACATCTAACCCTTGGGTGCGGAGAAGTAGACAAATGGTGTTCACGACCTGGCTTCCCATCCAGCAAAATAACAGCGTATGCTTGCCATTTTTTGCCCAGCAGCGATTGTCTAAGGCCAAGCGACAGAAATTTTCTCGGCCCTCTCGAAGCAAATCAACCGCCGTTTTGTCCAGAAATGTTGGGGCATCATCAGCTCGGTAAATGCGGTACATTTCCTGGCGAATTTTGTCATGAATAAACCCAGCGTCACCACTAAATCTAGGTACTCGCCCCGCTGCAGCTCTGGTCACATCCACTACTTTACGCTCGGCATCCACTGCCAGCACTTTCCAGCGGCGACCCGCAAAAATCAGGTACATCCCTTCAAACAAAGGAGACGTAATCGGCAACGTCCCTAACATATTGCCTCGGGTAACAATGCGGTATTCATCTGGTGTCTGAAATGCTGTGTAAAAGCTGTAGTGATTGACCAGCCGTTCACCCTTCAGGCCTAAAATCAGCACTCCGTCATGGGTCTGTTGAACCAGATCCTTAGCACCTAGCTGACGCAGCAACTTGATAAACATTTCCTGAGTCACCTGACGAAAAGCGCCCGTCTGGCATAGCACCTGGTAAAGCTGTGAGGCATTCACGCCACCATATTGGGCAATTAGCGATAACACCTGCTGAATCAGCGTTGACAGGTGCAGCTTAGTCACAATGGGAGGCTCGCACCACCGCTTGAACACCATTAAGTTAACGATGGCAATGGTTTGCACTAGGGCAGGATGTAAGGTGTCTGGCTGCGGCGTAGTGGGGGTTACCTCCGGTTCTGAAATGTAGAATCGGACAATTGCCGGGTCGCCTGCTTGACGGCCCGAACGTCCCAGCCGTTGTCTTGTGCTGGATACCGAAAAAGGTGCCCCAACTTGGGCGATCGACTTAACCGCACCCACGTCAATGCCCATCTCCAGCGTTGTCGTACAAATAACATTGGCGGGTTGATCGCCTTTTAATGTCTGCTCCGCCTCTTCGCGCAGATCCTTAGACAAACTGCCGTGGTGAGGGAAAAACTCGTTGGGTACCCGCTGCTGCTCAGATAGTCGCCGTAGCCGGTCGGTGTAGGCTTCAACCGCAGAACGGCTGTTGATGAAGATCAGATTGGTCTCTGTGCGCAGCACCCGAAACAGATGAGCAGCAATATCTATCTCATCTTCAGAGTCGCCCGTCTGTTCTGTCTCCACTTCGGAGCCCAGATTCAAGCCTTTCTCTAGATCTGGCTCGACCTTGCGGTATCCCCGTACCTGCAATTGAATTTCCTGCCCTTCCTCCTCTGAGATAACCAGATTTACCTGGTCGGCTCTCCCTGGTCGGAGGAATTCTGCTGCCAGCCCCATGTCACCAATGGTGGCACTGAGACCGATGCGGGGCACTTTGCGGCGAATCACCTGTTCCACCCGGTGCATAAGCGACTGCAACTGCTTGCCCCGTTCTGAGCCAATGAAGGCATGGAGTTCATCAATCACCAAATAATTGAGCCCCTGAAAAAACGCCGTCATATCTGGCCCATGGTTTACAAACAGGGCCTCTAGAGACTCTGGAGTAATAATCAGAATGCCGCTGGGCTGCTTGAGCAGGCGCTTTTTTCGCCCTGCATCGATATCTCCATGCCAGGGGGTGACGGCAATATCCAACTGCTCGCCTATTGCCGACAACCGTCGAAACTGGTCATTGATCAGTGCTTTCAACGGGCTAATACAAAGGGTGCCAATGCCAGCCCTGGTCGCGTCCTTCAGTCGAGAGAATATTGGCAAGAACGCGGCCTCAGTCTTCCCTCCCGCCGTTGCCGCCGAGATAATGACGTCCTGCTGACCAACTAAAATAGGCGGGATCGCATCTTCTTGAATTGGGCGCAGCGCAGGCCATTTTTGCTGCCAGATCCATTTCTGGACTCCTGGATGCAGCCGCTGAAATCCCGAGGACGCCTGCTGCCCTCCGTTAGAGCTTGAAGGAGGCAAGGTCGTCATCGGCTTCAGTTTCGCCAGGGTCAGCTAGGGTCGGATCAGAGACAGGAGTATCGTCTTCCTCCTGTTCAAAGGGGAGTAAATCGGGGTTTTGTTCCGTCTCAATGGTGACTTTACCAATTAGATTTTCAACCGATACCCCTGGGTTCTGCTCTAGTACGGCTAAGAGGTTAATAAATGCCGTGATGGTATTTCTTGGGGTACGGAAGTAGGCTTCTCCCACTCGCTGAAAGCAGTGCTGCATAAAGCCCTGAACTTCTACATCGGAGATCAAGTAAGCGTCCACATTTCCGGTAAAAAAGACATGGCGAATCTTAGTTAATAACACATACAGGTCTTCTTGACTGAGGCTGGCTAGACGAATCACGGGATGACTGAAATCGACAATGCCATCACCCGCAAAGGTGTTTTCTGCTAACCGAGACTGTAGGGCCTCGTAGCTATAGAGCCCCTTGCGGGTATCCATCAGGAATTCTGGCGTGCCCCCCAAAACAAAGCCCAGGCCATCGGCTGTGCCCTGCAAGCTATCGTTGAGGATGCGCAAGATTTGCTCGTAGTTGCTTTTGCGGGCCTGGGTGTTGGCGAGTTTGTAGAGGTTGACTAGCTCGTCCAGGCAGATCACGAACCCCTCGTAGCCAGCCAGCCGCACGAACTGGGCAAAGAGCTTAAGCTGATCGTAGAAGTTGGCATCATCTACGATAATGCGGACCCCTAAAGCCTTTTTGGCATCGGTCTTGGTACTAAATTCGCCTCGCAACCAACGAACAGCATTGGACTTCAGCACGTCATCCCCTGTGTCGTGGCCGCGCCAGTAGGCGGCTATGATTTCGGCAAAGTCGTAACCACCCACCATTTCGGAAAGGTGGTCTAACCGCTCTCGGATGATGACTTCGGGGGTTGCCTGACGCGATCGTGCTTCAGCCAGGGCTGAACTGACAAACTTCTCCACCACACTTGATAGGGCACCGCCATCGGGCTTGGCTCGGGTTGAGAGGTTCCGCATTAGCTCAGCATAAAGAGACCGGGCCTGCCCCTTAGAAGCATGGAGGCGACGATCTGGGGTGAGGTCGGCATGGACTGTCACCAACTTCTTTTGCAACGCAATCGCCCTGACCAAAGCCAAAAAAAAGGTTTTTCCGGAGCCATATTCGCCAATCACAAACCGGATGGCTGAACCACCGTCACCAATTCGGTCAATATCTTTGATCAGCGCATCCAGTTCTTGCGCTCGTCCCACTTGAATCAGGTGTTGGCCACTGCGGGGCACAACCCCGGCCCTTAAGGACTGAATCACAGCGTCTCGGTCTTTGGCTTTAATTTTTGTCCCAGCAGTCATGGCAGCAGTTGCTCTAAAACGTCAGTATCGATTTCGATGGGGTCTTCTCCGTCGGTCAAAGGATCGTCGCAGGCATCAAAAGCCGCATCGTTGATAATCTCTAAGGCACCGTCTAGCATGAGTCCCAGCTTATCGGCTGTGGCTTCCAGGGCATCACGATCCCAGGTTGTCTGTTGGGCGATCTCGCTGAGGAATTGTGAATGCAACGAGTCTAGCCCTGCAATTGAAACTTCGGATTCAGAAACCGGCATAGAAGATGAGGCGACAATCTCGGGTTCATCTTCTTCAAACAAGTCTCCCAGCAGATTAGCAACTTTGGCAGATTCTGCTTGCTTGTGTTGAATTGCCGCTAAATCCAACGTAAATCCAGCAGGATCTTGAGAAATCTCTGGGGTCTCTGTACTGCTACTTTCGGTCTCAGGCGGGGCCGGAATGGCAAAGCCTTTGGCAGTAGTGGATGCGGGTCGAACTGTTACGGGGGTGATGGTCCCTTGGGACCGGTCTTCGACCATCGCGGATGGCATCTGAGACACTGTACTGAAGTTATGAATATGGCTGTAGACCTGATCGGCCTCAAAGCCAAGTAGGGGATAGATCTTAGTCAACATAGAGATTTCTTGGGGGCTAATATGCCCATCCGCTCCGGCCACACTGATTAGGAAGTTAGCGATACCGGCTCTCTCGTCAGACGTCATTATGCTGAGTTTAGTCTTCAGACCTCTCAAGCTGAGTTTCTCTTGTAGCAACCAGGTCAAATGTGCCCTCAGTCGAATACGTTCGGCGGCTGATAGGTGGAGGGCAGATTCCAAATGTTCTTCTAAATACTGCTGTTCGGCAGCATCAACAACAGCATCTGAGTTGGCCACGGTAGCTGCCAAATGCATCATTAGAGTAGCAGCAGTATAGTTCTGGGATGGCGTCGCCATGGCTTCATCGGTGAGCCTAAAAAGAACAGCTTGGCGATCTCCTTTGGGCGGCTTGCCACCAAAGCGGACATCGGGCTCGATACCATAGCCCAGCTTTTCAAGCCCCTGGGCCAGGGTTATGGATTCTTTTTTCGTGAGTTTGACTGAAGGAGAAGTAGACCATTGGCTCAAAAGCAGATCCCCTGCAATAACGACCCGTTCACGTTCCCCAAGGGTTTGAGCCAGCCACTGTTTAAGCTGGCGTACAGAGCTATCCTCTAAGTCGTCAACTAATTCTGGTGGCAGCAATGCCAAGGCCGCCTTTGGATCTGAGTTTTCCCGATTGCGGCCCAACCAGCGGCTATAAGGATCTAGAGCATCGGTACAGTCATCAACCAAGGTTTGTAGCTTGTTTAGAGGACCCGAAAGCGTCGTGACATCTGGCAGATGGCCAATATCTATATTCGACAGGAGATCAGACAAGTCAACCCCAAAAAAGCCAGCACTGGCGGGGTGATACTCAATTTTCAGCTTCCGCTTATTGGGCTTAATTACCAGCCCCTCGCCATAGCGCTGCTGGTACCTAAGCCTCAATAGCTTGCGAAATTCCTCCGCGCATCGAGTGGCGGGCGTTCTCAGCCGTGTCTGTTCTGAATGCAGATACCAAGACCACATCCAGTCCATGGGAATGGGCTGACCGTCGGCAACCATGCGGCCAAGCGCTAGCTTGAGATTGAGGGGCATGCCCCAACCTGTTTGGGTTAGGGGCGGCTCGACTCTGGCCCAATCTTCTGAGTTGTGCAGCACCCGACAAACCGTTAAAAAGCGAGCACCGTAGCCACTAAATGAGTCATTATCCCCATAAATGTCGAGCAGTCGCTCCACTTCAGTGGTGATTTGGGCCAGCTCCTCAGCAGTATCGAGCTTGAGCGTTTGATAGTCCCTGAGTACTCGCCGCTCTAAGCCATAGAAGAAGAGAAATATGTAGCCAATATAGGCATTCGGGTCACAACGTTCACCTGCTAACCATTCAAGATAAGCCGCTCGGCAAGCCGGAGATATTTGGCTGTAAGCGGGCCAGTAATCCATACCACTGCCCTCATGGTCCGGTCTCTGGCGGTCAACCCGGAGCCGAGGGTTGATCAAACAGGGTTCTGTTTGGGCGTAGGATCCGCCAGTTTTCAGACGCTTGCCAACATAAACCATCCCCCCAGGGATCAGATAGTCACCCACCTGGACGCTTTTTCCGGGAGGCACCCAAACGGCGGTCGCTTTAGGGGGCGGAGGTGGGGCTTGGGTTTTAGACTTTTGGGTAGATCTGAAAGCCTTTGAGGGCTTTTTTGATAGGGAAGCTTTCTGGGATGTCTGTCTCGTTTCTGCTGTTGTTTCTCGAACAGAAGCCGGATTTGGAACAGTAGGTGACTTTACCTTGGGATACTTGATGTCAGGCTGGTATGAGTTCTGGCGCTTTTGAGATCCAGAAGACGGCTTTTTGATTCCTTGAAATATTTTCTTCAGCCAGCCCAGCATGCTGCCTCCTCACCCGTCCTATCAAGTGCTTTCTCCACCCATTGCCCCGGTACTTAATGCTGCCCTCAAGCGACTTTTCAAGTATCAATTATGCGGCTATCACAGATAGCTGAATAGGGGCAAATTTCACAGTTTGCTTGTTGGGGGACAGGACTAAAGTTGCCGCCCGCCAAACTTTTTGCCAAAGCGTATCCTTGCACTTCAAGGGTCTCCAGCTTCTTTGAATTAAAGGTATAGAGGAGATCGTGACGCAAGTAAGCAATATGGGCGTTGGGCTTGGCCATGGCTTGGCTGTAGGCCCAGAGTTGAAACTGATGATGCTCAGGATGGATGGCGCGATCGGTTTTGAAGTCTAAGACAAAGTCATCGCCGACCAGATCCACTACGCCATTAAAGGTAACGTTGTACAGCGTTAGGGAAACTGGCTGCTCCCACTGCAAAGCCCCTTGGCGGTAAGGAGCAAAATCATCTACTAAGTCAAACTGGGTGGCACAGGCTAGGGCATCTTGAATCTGCTCATCCGTGAGATCGTTGGCATATTTTTGCAGCGTGTCAAACTGACGAATGCCCAGCTCCAGGGCCTTATGGGTAAGTTTACCGACTGCCATCGCGCCACCACCCATGCCATCACCCTCGTGATAACCAGGGTGGCCATCCACATGGCGAAATTTGAACCGTAAGGGACACAGGGCATAGTCACTCAAAGCCGTAACAGGGAGTTCTGAAAATCCGGCTCCGACGGTCTGGGTTAAAACTTGGGTGGGGCGTGGCGGCAGCGACGGTGAGGCGAGGGGCACGGGTTTTGCCAGGTCTGGATCAAATGCAATAGCATTAGACTCAATCAAGCCGTCAAGACCCGGTTGCAGAATATCCAAGCTGCCACCGCTTGGGGAAGCTGATGAGAGGATGAGACGATCTCGCGCCCGTGTCAGGGCCACATACAGCACCCGCTTTGATTCTTCGTGGTCATCGGCTTTTTGACGTTGTTCTAACAGCGTGTAGAGTGCCGACTTTTGCCGGTTTCCCTCGTCATCTTCTAGCTTGATGGCAACGCCCAGTTCTGGGTCAAAGCGCACAGCGGGGTAGTCGCTAACGGATTTGTGCGACAGATCGGGCACAATCACCACCGGCCACTCCAGCCCCTTTGATGCGTGGATGGTCATGAGGCTAACAGCATCGCCCCCCGCCAAAGCTGGACGAGGAATCTGCACCTCCCCTGCCTGGATTCGCTGCAGTCGTCGGATGACGTTTAGGACATCAAAGCTACCGGCTTCTAGCGATCGCACCAGTTCCCCAAAGCCGGTCCAATCGGCCAGGCGACGGTCGGCACCGGGCAGATTAGCGATGACAGCGGTGTAGCCGGTGAGGCGATCGCTCAGTTGCAGTAAACGGGTCGGTGCCTCCGTGCGACGGGCCACTAGCAATGCTTTCAACGTCCTGTGGGCATGGGTCAGGGCCGGATCGCTATCGGTGCCTAGATGCCGCCACCAACTGGTTTTCTCGGGCAGTGATTGGGCAAAGGTATAGAGCGTCACATCGCTGATGGCAAAGAACGGGCTCCGCAAAACTGCGGCCAGAGCCAAACTATCCGTGGGATCCGCCAAGAACCGCAGCAGCGCCCAAGCATCCTTTGCCTCGCGGGTTTCCAGCAGGTTGCCGCCCCCGGCGGGCAGGATAGGAACGTCTCGTGCAGAGATCGCGTTGCCGTACAGCTCCAGCGGTCCCCAGGTACGCGACAGAATTGCGATGTCTGCGGGACGTACATCACGCAGTTCACCACTAGGTTTGTCATGGACTTGAATCAGGGTGGCCAGCATCTCCTCCACCAGAGCCGCGATTTGCTGCGCCTCGACTCGACGACATGCTTCTACATTGGTATCTAGGGACCTATCTGCTTTTTGCTCATCATCTACCGTAACGGTATAGAACTGAATGGCAGGTGTGGACTCTGGGGCCTCGTTGCGGTGGGCATCTAGGGGTTGGTGCAACTCATCTAAAATGGGCGCAAATACGTGATTTATCTGGGTGATCAGAGATCGATGGGTGCGGAAGCTAAGGCTCAGTTCGACCGGCTCATCGTTGGGATGGATGCGAGCTTGCCAGTCTTGAAACACCCGCACATCGGCCCGCCGAAAACCGTAGATCGACTGCTGCACGTCTCCGACGATGGTGAGCTTGGCGTTAGCCGTCAGCTGTTCGAGCAGTTGCCCTTGAATAGGATTGGTGTCTTGAAATTCATCAATAAGGAAGACCTGCCAGCGTTGGGCATAATAGTCTTGCATAGCCGGATCTGTTAAGGCTTGCAAAGCGTGAACTTCTAGGTCGTTGAAGTCAAGAAACCGCTGCTGACATTTGGCATTTTGCAAAAAGTCCCAGGTCTCGGCAAAGGCTTGGCGAATTGCCGGGAGTATGGCCTCAGTCTGGGCGTCATACTCGTTGGATTCCAGGCTGATCAGTCCGGCGTTGAGGAGACCTCTGGCCAAATCTCGCAGAGCAGAGATCGCGCCTTTTACTGCAACTAAAACATCCTTGCCGCCCCAATTTTTCTGACTCCCAACATTGATTTTTAGGCCAGCCAGAGACGCTAACGCCGCCGCTAAATCGTGGCCTTGAGCTATCGTCCCCATCGCCTCCAGTGCGTCTAGTCGATGGGCGTCCAGCTTGTCACCGGGTGCCGCATAGCTATTCAAAACATCTTGCCCTATTCGCCAGTCTTCATTTGCCAACAGATCATCCAGGGCTTGTTGGCGCATCTTTTCCAGGGTTGGAAGCCAATGGTTACGATCTCGCTGCAATGCCTGTTCAGCCGTTAGTGGATCGGCCAGTAAAGCTTGCAAGACATTCTGCATCACCGAAAACGGAATCCCATCGTACAGATGCCTGGGGAGTTGGGTTAGGGCGTGGGCAAAAGTCTCGGCGAACCAGATCGGACTGTCAATCTGATCTTGTACGACAAAATCAGGGGAGACATGGGCCTGGTTAGGATGTTCGCGACAGATGCGGGCCGCCAGTGCATGGAAGGTGCTGATTTGAGCAGCCTCCAGTTCGGCCATCAGATCGAGACGATCTCTCATTTGCTCAGCAATGGTTGAGCGAATGCGCGCTCGCAGCTCCGTCGCTGCTTTTTCGGTAAAGGTGACCGCCACTATTTGCAGGGGCGAAAAACCCTGTCGCAAAAAGTACAGATACCGTTCTGCGAGCATGTGGGTTTTACCGGTGCCAGCCCCAGCGGTGACGGCGACACTGCCGGGGGCTTGGGCGGCTTGTGATTGCTGCTCAGTCAGTGCCATGGGTGTTCTCCGGGCGGCTGAGGTGTTGGCGAAGCCGCGCAACTTGGGCTTCGCTCTGACGACACAGGGCATCAAAATCGCAGTAGGCACAGGCAGCGCGCCCATGGTCAGGCTGCACTGGGTAATGGCCTTGCTTTAAATGGGCTTTGCAACGGTCAATGGCATCGGGTAGTTCATGCTGAGGAGATTTAGAAGACAGGGCTATTTTCTGTCTGCCGCGAATGGAATAGTAGTAAGCCATCGCCACCGGTTCATCCGGAAACAGGTCTGGGCCAGCAGCCTCCTGATAGAGCGGCAGTTGCAGATCAATGCAGGCTTTGCCGTTGCGGTCTTGAATGCCGGGGGGACGGCTTTTCCCCGTTTTATAGTCAATCAGCACGAGGCCATCGGCGATGCGATCAATGCGGTCGACCTGTCCCCGCACTTTCAGGCCATGCCATTCACCATTGAAGGTTGTTTCGAGTCGCAACGGACTCGCTCCTGCGGGCAAAAAGTTGGGATCAGCCAGGGCCAGGGCGAGAGTGCGCAGATGTTCGCCGCGCCGAAGTGACCAGGCGGGGAGATCGGCAGGGATGATGGCTTGCTCAGCGATCTCAAGCTTTTCCGCTAACACCGTGGCATCGGTAATATCCAAAGCAGGATTTTGCTGCTTTTCCGCCAAAACCAGCTCTAAAACCCGGTGGTAAAGCTGGCCGATTTGGCTCGGACTCAAAGCCTCTTCCACTTCCATGGGGGGACCGAGCTGCAGCAGCTTGTCGGCAAACCACTTAAAAGCGCACTGGCCCAAATTGCGGAGCTGCGAGGCGCTAAACGTCCAATCAGCGTAATCGAGGGGAATCCCGATGATGCCGTCGTACTCATTGGGAGCTTCACTGCTTTCCCGATGCTGTTCGACCTTGAAGCTATGGATCATACGGGACCATACCTCATCCTCAGGTTCTAGCCCATGACGCAAGCTGACCCGCCGCAGTTCTTCGAGGCTGACAATCGCGCTGGTCGGAGGTGCGATCGGCGCGAGCCCCAACTGTTTTAGGTAGGGGCTCGGTAGCTGTTCTTGACGGTCTGCGAGCTTGGCATAAGAGAAGGTGATTTTGCCCGTCACCGTTTGCAGTAGCGCATAAAACGACAGCGCGTCCCGACGGGCCAGCTCAGCCGCCCCCGGCAACGTCAAGTGCTGCGCCTGAAGCTGCTGCCGCTCAAAGAAATCCAGCACCGGATCATTACGAATCGTCGCAGGCAGCACCCCCTCCGCCATACCCAATACAAATATCTGGGCATATCGCGCCCCCACCACTGAAGTAGGCTTGTGCAACTCAACCCCGCCCCGCCCCGGTTGTGCAGGCACAGTTAGGGCTTCTCGTAAGTCGCGGAATTCCTGGCGAAAGTCCTGCCATGTCAGTTGTTCTGACTCTGGCTTAGACAGCTCTACCAAGCCCTGTTGCAAAGTATTGAAGGCAATACTTTCCCTCGCCCAACGGGCACAGCGCTTCCGCAAATCAAAGGTTTTAAACTGGGTTTGCCACCAATCCACCCAGGTATCCCGCCGCCGAGCTTGGTTCACATGGGCAAGGGCGGTCAGATTGAGACTGAGCTGCTCCTGGGCGATCTCGGCCCATGCCCCCAATCCCACCGGATGCTGCCTCCGCACCGTCGCCCAAAAATTCCCATCGGGGTTGCTGCAAAGGGGGTGACTCAGCAGCTTTGCAGTCGCCTCAAAGGGCCAGCCCGTATCGCTCACCTCCACCAGTAGACTCAGCCATGCCCCTAGCCGGGTGCTCTGCAATGGCGTATCGTACAGTGCCCGTAATGGCACTCCATATTCCCAAGCAATATCGATCAACCTGGGACCATAGTTTGCCTCATCCTGGACGATAATGGCCAGATCTCGGGCGGGGATGCCCTCATTCAGAAGGGCTTTCACCTGGGCTAATGTGCCCCGCATCTCCGCTTCAAAAAAGGGGTAGCGATGGACCCGAATCGAGGAAGGTTCAAAAAGTGAGTTGGAATCTCGGTGAGTATCGTCAAGCAACCTTTGGCTCAGGCATTCTCCCGTTGTCAGCTCCGCATGCGATGCGGTCACCGTCTCCCAGCCCTGCTGCACCAGCCAATCCACTGAAACCCGAACATCTTGAAACAGGGGCGCGTCAGGAGCAGGCAATAAGAACACACTGTCGGCAGCAGCTAGCCTATTGATCCAGGCCAACTCATCGCGGCGGGGTTGAAAGTAGCCGTAAATGAGCAGCTTCTCTGGGGCAATGGCCTGCTCTAGCGCCTGCCAATACAGCTCACTTAAGTCCACCAACCGTTCTCGTTTCAGCATCTGCTGAAAGGTCAGGCCGACCTGGAGCAATTGGGCAGTTCGCCCTGAGACATCCCCAGAGACCTGAGCGAGATCAGGGCAGCTTTGCAGAAGAGATCTCACCGTTGGCAACCAAGCCTTCGCCGTCCCCAAAAGATCCACTGGCTGCACAGTCTGTTGTAACGCCTGACGAAATAGGGCCTGGGCTTTGAGGAGGGAGGCGATCGCCCATCCGCCCCGTTCTAAATGCCTAACTGCAAGGGTCTGTAGGGATTGGTGCGATCTCCCTAAGGACCGGGCCACCAACCGGGATGGGGTGATGATGGTGAGATCGTCATGACATAGGCGAGACGTTTGTCCAGAAGGATTTGCATGGAGGTGTAGAAAACGAGCCATGGTTACAGGAGAAAATTCCGTGATGGGATTCAAGTCTTGGCTCTAATTCTGTGCAGTCAGTTGAAGTTGGTCCCCTATGCACCTAAACATTTTTCCCAACTAATTCAGTAATATCGCCAGAGCTTTAGGGAATTCATAGTGAAGATGCTCAAAAAAATATTTCTGGCCAGAAATATTTTTACTTTCAAAATTGAGTTCTCTGGAAACCAGGTTGTGTCCGATCAAAGCATATTCATATAGAATCATGACCTTGAATCTCCTCATTATCGATACCGAAACTACTGGCATTGATTCCACCGTAGACAGCGTGATTGAAATTGGGGCAATACTCTATTCGGTAAACTGTAAAACCACTCTATCCCAGCTATCATTTCTCCTCCATGCCACCGACAATGCCGCTGAACATATAAACCGGATTCCTCCAGTTGCTCTGACACATATTCCCAATGCTTTACAGGAAAGGTCTCTGGATTTACTAGGAAATATGGCAGCTAACGCAAGCTATGTTGTGGCCCATAATGCCGCCTTTGACGCCCAGTGGTTTGACGACAAACATTTGCCCATCATTAGAGGCAATAATCATCAACCTCTAAAGTGGCTTTGCTCTATGGCGGATATGACTTGGCCTAAACAAACTCGTCCCGGAGAATCGCTGATTAACCTTGCCCTTTATCACGGCATCGGTGTCAGTAGTGCCCACCGAGCTTTAACCGACTGTCAACTGCTAGCAGAACTTTTCAGTCGCCTGTCCTCAAATGAACTTGCTGATTTGATCGCGCAATCTCTCAGACCCAAAGCGGTTTTCAAAGCAGAAGTGAGCTATGACGACCGACACCTTGCTAAAGAGGCCGGTTTCAGGTGGAATCCAGACAGTAAAACTTGGACAAGAAAAATGGCTATTGAAGATGCCGCCCAGCTACCTTTTCAAACAACATCAATTCAACTCTTGCACTGAATTATTAATGAATCTTCTAAATTTCATTCTTCAACAGCCCGCAGCTTCTGAGGATTAATCTGAAATTGAATCGTGGCCGCCTTCTTCTTACCTGGTAACTCCTGAGCACCGAGAATGTAACCTTCTTGCCTCAGCTCTTCAACCGTGCGCCAGAAAAGCTGATTATTCCGTGACGAGTTACTGCCCAACAGATCTAAATTCTTGAATAAATAGCGCTTAGAAATACCCAGGTACTGTCCATCTTCAGGACGATCCCACTTAATGCGGCTGGCCAGATAAACTAGCAGCTTCGTTCGATAGTCATGCTTCGCACTGCCTCCCAATCGCTGACTGATATCGAGACTATTAGCAAGTAAAACATAGTCACCGGTGCGAGGTCCATCAAAAAACTCAAGCGATAGCGTATATGCATCAGCGAGTTCGTAAGTATAGTCAGCCGCCTTCGCTAAGTCAAAGTTGCGCGGCACATTATCAATCTCGTAGTCACGAATTCTAAGAACACTCTTAATGGTGACCTTAGCCCCCAAGTTGTCACCCTTCCGCAAAGACTGAGCAAAGACAAGTTCTGTGCGGTGTAGCGCCACTAAGTCACGATGAAGCTGCGACCGCAACTTAGATGCAAAGCCACCATCCTTAGTACGCGAGTAGCCTAAGGCTTCTAACAGATCATTCGAGCGAAACGACACCTGAGGACCGGTCTGCTGTTGATCAGCTAAACGATAAAGATACAGAACAATCGACACCTGACGAGGATTGAGGAAGGTCAACAAGGCCATGACCAGCCGCTCTAACCGTCGGTCCTGAATCTTGTCCAACACCTTAGTGAGACCAACATCCGCACAGGAGGCCAAATCAAGGCTGGCGTATTGTGACTTGATATCCTCCCACTCATCTTCAGACAGGTCTTCGATCTGTACACGGCGGGTCACTGCCACCTCAGACGCATCCTGGGAATCTGAGGCGACCCGCACCTCCATGTAATAACCATCCCCATCTGAGCGTAAAATCGGCAACTGGACGTCTGGGTTCTTGACCGATGCCCCCGCTCGTGGCATCACCATCAAAAGTTGGCTGTCAACAGGAAACGTATCTGACTTTGAAGAAGACCGCTTAGAAGAAGACAAGGGAAGTGTCTAACCTGATTCACAACTACGACGCTTGATCATTCTAATGAAAGAAACAAGTGGCATCTGATCACCGCAAACACTGTAATCATAAGCATCTCAGCAGACTAGGGAACCCTGTAACTTTCACGTATGTTTTTGCACCATTCATCTATAACTTTCGCGTATGGTTTTGCCTATAACTTTCGCGTACTTTCCCTAAAAGACCCATAACTTTCGCGTATGGTTTTGCCTATAACTTTCGCGTATATGCACCCTGTAACTTTCGCGTATAGGTGATTAACGGCTGTTGAGAAGATTTTTTTTGAGTGCTAACCTTTCGCAATGTTCTAAGTGAGAACATCTGCACTATCTATATTCAGTAGGAGACAGGCACTCAATTCAATTTCAACCTCTACATATAGAGAAACCGTAGCTGGGTTCAGCAGCTACGGCCTACTCTTCAAAACTCCTTTGCGGGATACAAAGGCAACGCTCTAAACGCCGTGGGAAGCACTTTTAGCGCTGTCAGTAGAGTTCTGCGTCCATTTTAAATAGCTGCTTCATATCCTTCAAGTTCCTGTTACTTGAGATGTGGTTTGATGGATTTTTTTGGTTTGTATGGGTTTTCCCCTATGAATCTATTTTGTGTTGCTTGTGCAAATGCATAATGCTGCAACACAGACGCAGTTTTGTGCCCGCAACCCAGATGTTTAGCGGGATGAACACAACACGTGCAACGAATACAATCCACCTTCGCCTATGTCGAAGAACAAAACGAACCTTTCTTGGCGCTTTGGCCCCATCGATATGACTACATCTGGGCCGAACACCCAGAACCGAAAGGCAAACCTAAATGGCACACTGAATCTCGGCATCCTTTGAGCGATCGCCTCATCCTCCAGGGGTCCTACCTTTATGGTGTCCGGTTTGGCCCCACCACCCATTACATCATGGTCGACATTGATCGCGGCAGTCCCTACCATCCCGGTCAAGATCCCTTGGCGCTCCCCAAACTCAAAGCAGCTTTAGAAGACCTAGGGTTGGTATCTGCCTTAATCTGCACTTCCAGCGATAGCGGCGGCCTCCACCTCTACTACCCCTTTTCAGAAACGCAAAAAACCTGGGAAATTGCCCTGGCAGTAGCCACCCTGCTAGAAAATCAAGGCTTTAAACAAACTCCAGGTCATCTAGAGCTATATCCCAATCCCCGCAACTTTGCGACCAAAGGAGCCCCCACCCTCTACCGGGGTCACCGTCTACCGCTACAAACAGGATCTTATATCCTAAACGAGTCCTACGAACCTATCTCCAGCTCTCAGTCACGGTTTATAGAAAAGTGGACTCAAACCCAAACCAAAAACGATCTGAACTCAATCACCCTCAAGGCAGTTCTCAAAGCGTCTCGCCGTCGAGAGTATCGAGTTACGACCAAAGCCGAGAAATTCTTAAATGATCTCAATGCGGAAATTGAGCGGGGCTGGACTGGCCCAGGCATGACCAATCGGCTCCTGGGTCGCATCACCTTACGCAGCTATATCTTTGGCCATGTTTTACGCCATGAATGCCCCTTATCGGGCAAAGTCTTGGAAGATGACATCGTGGAAACCGCACAAAACCTACCGGGCTTCTACGAATGGAGCAATCACGTTCATGAACTTGAAGAAAAAGCAAGGGACTGGGCCAGATCTATCGAACGAACCAAACGATATTTTCCCTACGGCACACCCAAAAACATCTCAACAGAAGACACCGACAAGACACCGTCCTATCACGAACAACTCGCCGCCAACGCCCGAGAAAAAATTCGGATGGCGATCGCAACATTACTAAATGAAGCACAACTCCCCAGCAAAGTCGGAGAACGCTTCAAGCTACTGGCTAATCGCTTTCACATTGGCGGCGCAACCCTCTATAAACACAAGGATCTCTGGCATCCAGACCACTTAATGGACCCAGTTCCCACAGACATAACTGTGGAAATCCCCCCGAACCCCCCAGTTTTAGAGGTAACTTCTGGGCTAGGCCGCTATGAAGGAGCGCCTAGCCCAGAACGTCACACAAGCTTATTAGAGCAAAAATCCCGTAAACCCTTATCAAATAAGAAATCTAAACACAACGCAAATGTCATTTTAGATGGGGAGTCATGTAATAACAACGGACAGCTCCCCCTATTTGAAGTGACACGGGCGATCGCTGCCGTTCGCGCCCAGCAACAACAGAAACAGGCCCAACACCGGGCCAACCAAGCCAAGCGTAGACAACAGCAGGTGGAAGACAACCAAAAGGCTTATGTAGAGCGCATGAGGCAATATCTCGGCTCTGGGGACCCTATCCTGATGGGAGAGGCGCTGCAATGGCTCCAGGAGCATCCCGGCCGCTTAGATGAAATCCTCTAACCATGGCCATCCTCGCCCTGAACTCTGTTATAAACCCGCTGCCAATTCACTCCCGTGCAACGGTTGCATTGTTGCAATAATGCATGTTGATGCAACAATGCAGGCTATGTTATCACTGCTGTGGATTGCTTATCCATAGGGGGATACAGGCTATGAGCACCAAAAATCCAACGATTCAACAGCGGCGTCTGAGAATGACGGTGAAGCGCCTCGTGATTGAGCTGGGTTATCTGGAGCGTTGTCTCGATGAGGGGTTGCTGGATGCCAATATTCACGCGGCGGCATTGAACCTGGATGGAGCGGTGGATCGACTCAATGGGTATCTAGCCCATGATCATCGTGGCACTCAACAAGCCGCATAAGCGGAGACCAACACCCTCCATCCACAGATCACCACATACAATTACCAAGCATCCTCATTCGCTAACTATTATCCAATAGTTAGCGAATGAGGAAATCCTCAAAACACCTGGTTAGTAAGACGCTCAGCCCCTTGTTTAGACGCTGGCGATTGCATCCATGCTTTTGATTCGCTAAGTTTTGAACTTATAAGTTCAAAACTTAGCGAATCAAAAAACCTGCATCCATGTCCTTTGCCAAAGGCGAAAACCCCCATCATCCTCAACTCGGCTCCAAAATTAAGGTGGAGCCAATTCGAGAGAAGCGAGCCATTGGCAGAATCAAGAAAATCCTCGCCGACCAACCCCGAAATCTCTGCCTGTTTACCCTGGGCATCAACACGGCCTACCGCGCCAGCGATCTGCTCACGATTAAAGTCGGTCAAGTGAGAGGCATCAAACCGGGGGATGTTCTGGAGGTGAAGCAACCGAAAACGGCACGATTTCGGTCCGTTGTGATCAACCCCGTCACAGCCACAGCAATTCACGGCTTCCTGGACAGTGGTCATCGTCCCGATGACGAACTTCTCTTTATAGGCAAGCGTGGATTGTTAACAGTGCCTTCAATCAGCCGCTTGGTGAAGACCTGGTGCCGAGAGGTGGGGCTGAAGGGAAACTATGGCAGCCACACCTTACGCAAGACTTGGGGGTATTGGCAACGGATCGAGCGGGGCACCTCAATTCCTTTGTTGATGGAGGCGTTTGGCCATGCCACCCAGCAGCAGACCTTGAGCTATCTCGGGATTCAGGCGGACGAAATTGCTCAGATTTATGAATTAGAGCTATGAAGCAAGCAGTTTGGCAACGGGGAAACCGGCGATACGCCGCCATGGTTCAGCAAAATCTATTCGGTGAATGGGTTCTGCATCGAGAATGGTGGGGCACTGCCAGCCATTGTCATGGGCGCAAGACCTCGCGCTTCACAAGTTATGACGCAGCAGCGATGGCCTTTACCATGGTTGCAAACCGTCGAGCGAGTCGTGGATATCAGCCCCTACTCTAAAGGACGCCAGTCTCCCGCCAGAATGAAGGCGGCCCAGTAGTAGGGGTGGCTGTAACGGTCATCAGCGGCAATCATCTCTAGCTGCACCTGACGCAGGGCTTGACTGCGGCCCATCCCCGCCGTCAGGTGCTCGTAATACCGCGCCATCAGGCTTTGGGTACCAAAGTCATCTACCTGCCACAGGCTCAGCAACTGCGACTCAGCCCCGGCAATGGCAAAGGCCCGCCGCAACCCATACACCCCTTCCCCGTTGGCCACCTGCCCCAAGCCGGTATCACAGGCGGAGAGCACCACTAACTGGGTGCCAAACAGATTCAACTGAGACGCTTCTAGAGCGGTTAGGACGCCGTCTTCATCACCGCTGCTTCGGGGATTAAAACCCGCCAGGGCTAGGCCAGAACGCAGCAGGGGATTTTCGATGGCGAAACCAGGCGGTGGCGCAAGGGAATTGTCAAAGGCGCGGAAACCCAAGCTGCGACTGTTGAGGTCGGGGCGCTCCACATCGGTCAGAAAGAAGCCGTGGGTGGCGATGTGCAAAATGCGAGGGGCTTGCACCTGCTTCAGGGCGTTTTCAGTGGCATCCTCTTCTGTCAGAATCTGAGCGTTGGGCAACAAAGGTCGAATCGCCTCCGCTTCAGCAGCCGTACCGGGCAGGGGACCAACCTGGATCTGAGCTAGCTCAGATGCGGACTGATTGCCGTCAACCCCTAGCCCCCCTGCTCCCCCGCGACCTGGCTCCCTTTGCTCATAATCTGGGTTGGCCAATACCACCGCAGGGGCTCTGCTGGGCTCGGTGATATCAAATTTGAGCAGGTCGCGACCGCTGTTGAGGTAGCTGATCTGGTATTGTTCGATCAGAAATGGTCCCCCAGCTTCGCTTTGCAATGCCTCGAAGGGAATCAGGTTGAGTTGGCTGTCGGGGGAGATCAGCAGGTGATCACTGTTGCTGAGGTAGGGGGCGATCGGGTCGAGAATCAACGCCTGCATAGTTCCAGTAATGGCCTGAACATCTTCGACCAGGCGTGTGGGGCGAGCAATGGCGCGCAGGGTGGTGCTGCGGTCTTGCAACAGGCCAATGAAGTCACGGGCGGCAGCGTCAATTTCATCAGCAGGTCCCAAATCCACAACTTCAATGCGGCCACTGGGAAAGAGTAGGTAAACCAGATAACAATCTGCTCCGAAACGACCCGTCTGAGCATCGAAAGGACGATAGCGGGCATATTCCACCAACACCGTATCGGCGGGAATTTGGGCTTGCACCGCTGCAATATCCACCGATTGAGTTTCCGCCTGGAAGGCGGCACTGCGTTGGGCCAGGATCTTTTCCAGCTCTGTTGCGTCGGCCTCCAGTTGAACCAGTTGGGCCTGATACTGCTGGGAAGAGAGATGGGCCGGGGGATTGAAGGTCAAAGTGGCCAATTGCTGACCCACTGCGGTCCAGTCATCTAGAACCGCTTGGTCGGCGGGGGTAAGATTTTGACGCAGATGCTGCAGGCTATCTGTACCGGCATCCAGTAAACGCCCCTTGCGTCGCAGCAATGTGGTTAGCCCCAAAGATCGAGCCTCTGAAGATTGCAGGTAGAGAGAGAGGGCTACATCTGTTGAACCTGCCAGCTTAGAGGCATAGTCTTGGCGCTGAGCTTCCGTGAGGGTGGTTAGGTTTAAGGCCAAATGCCGCTCTTCAATTTCCAGACCCTGCTGAAAGGTGCGAATTGCTTGTACCCAATCCTCTTGAACAAGGTAGAGCACTGCCAGGTTATTAAGAATGGTAGCAACATCAGGATGGAACTCTCCTAGCTGCTGGCGATAAATACTTAGAGCTTCTTGGTAAAGGTAGCCCGCTTCCCCATAAAATCCCTGGTTGTAGTGTAGCGTCGCGAGGTTGTTAAGGCTGCTGGCTACAGAGGGATGATCCTCTCCCAAGGCCTCGCGCTGAATGACTAGGGCTTGTTGGATGAGAGATTCGGCTTCCCCGTAACGACCTTGGTTCTGGTATAACCCTGCTAATTTGTTAAGACTGTTGGCTACAGAGGGATGGTCCTCCCCCAAGGCCTCGCGATCAATGGCTAGGGCCTGTTGGAAAAGAGGTTCAGCTTCGATGTAACGGCCTTGAGCATAATATACTGAAGCCAAATTACTTAAACTGTCGCCTACAGAAGGATGCTGCGCTCCAAACTGCTCATGACGAATGGCCAAAGCCTCTAGATGGAGAGATTCAGCTTCCCTATAGCGACCCTGTTTTCGGTATAGCGTTGCGAGGTTGTTGAGGTTACTGGCCACATTGGGATGGCGCTCTCCTAACTGATCGCGATAAATACTTAGAGCTTCTTGGTAAAGGGGTTCGGCTTCGCTATAACGACCTTGGTCGTTGTAAAACGCTGCTAGGTTACTGAGAGTGAGGGCCACATTGGGATGGCGCTCTCCTAACTGATCGCGATAAATACCCAGAGCTTCTTGGTAGAAAGATTCAACTTCTCCATAACGGTTCTGAGTAAGATGCAGCTCTGCCAGATTGTTGAGGCTGTTGGCCACATCGAGATGGTCTTCCCCTAACTGTTCACGAAGAATGACCAGTAGCTCCTCTGCCAGAGAGATTGCTTCGTCATAGCGACCGGATTGGTACAGATCAATAACACGCTGGTTCAGAGCACTAACTTGATTCAGAGCATCGTCAGTTCGCTCTAAAAGGTTGGCTTGACTCAGCTCAGTTGTAGATTGGCTAGCCTGTGCTAAGGCCGAAGCAGGGTAACCAATCTGAAATAGAACTAAAGCAAAGCTAGTCAATTCTTTGTGGCAAGTCTTCACAGACACCTCTATTTGTGTTTCAAGAAAATAGCCATAAAAGCCCAATAGCTTTTCCAGCCAGACTTGATGCAAGAGCATCATAAAAACAGCGCCTTTTGACCTATCCGATAGAAAAGCTTAAATTGCCAACAACTATAGAGCTAAATATCCATAAATTTTCTAAGCGCCCAATATATTCTTAGGATAAATTCAAAAAACAAAGATATTAGGCGCAATGCATCTAATCGACAACCAATGAGTGGAATATTTAAGGACACCTAAAAAGCCGAACCTCTATATTCTAATGTTGATGGATTATCATCTAGAGATAGACGACAATTAGCATAACCTCCAAATCCTCCTTCCGCTGGAGTCAGAGGAGGTATCCAAGCACATAGCCCGTTAATTTCTTCGCTTTGATCTCTGGTCGGTATTGCCAACAAACCTACCGAATAAATTTCTCGAACTATTCCAGACGAATATTCTTCTCTATCAATGGCATCTTTAACGGCCAAAAAAACAATGGTTTCGCTACCGAAAACTCCGTTAAACACAAACAAATAGAAGTCTTCATCTTCGATCAACAAAAAGCTATCGCAAAAAGACAAACTCTCATTAACGAATACTTCACAAGCCTGAGGTTCTTCATCTTTGTGGATCAATTCTTGAGCCGATGCAGTTTCCATCCATAAAGATGAGTAGAAACTTAAAAAAGACAATGAGATCAGAAGATGTTTAATTGACATGATAGGTATCTCTTGAATTTCAGAAGGTGCAGCACATACGAAGAATCAAAGAAGTTTCTATTCCATTTTGTAAATCCATATTTTTTTGTGGGCAAGTGCAAGTATTCAAGCATTGATTAATACTTTTACATTCTGAAAACAACATGTAAAAGTATTTCAATACCCATCAATCCTCAAAACCATAAACTATTCCAGGCAACCGGCAACCGGGTAGGTTTAGTGGGGGTGAGGTATAGAGTTTGATGAAGACCATAGCGTTGAATTAACAGTAGTATTTTCGAGGAACACTGGTATCTACTACTGGTCAGCATTAACTTATTCAGGTGCTGCGCTCTGCTAGAGCGTTAATCACAGACCATTACCAATCAGAATAAACGGAGCCCAATAGTAAGGGTGACGATGGCCGATATCCGGGGGCAGTTCCACCCCAGCCCTTAACTGAGGCGGTGCTCCCGCTCGGGTCGCCAAGCGGTTTTCCAAGGTTTCCAGGTCTTCACCCTTAAGTAAGCTCAATTGGGCTTGGCGTAGGGCCTCGGCTTTGGTGAATTCTCCCGTAGCGAGTAGGGCGTAAAACCGCTGCATCAAGACGCTGGTGCTGGCGTCATTCACCGACCAGAGAGAGGCAATCACCGCTTCCGCCCGGTTCTCTTCTAAAAAGTAGGAACTCAACCCTGCAATCTCAGCCCCATCTTGATCCGGTCCGCCCAGGGCGGTTTGGCAGGCGGATAGGACGACCAGGTGAATATTGCGCCAGCGCCGCTCTAGCTGCTCAATATCCGGAATCCGTAGGGGACTACCATCCCCCAGCAGAATGTAGGAGTCCTCTTTGCGACCGGGGACAAATTCGGCATGGGTGGCAATGTGCAATACCCGATGGGCCGCGACGTTGCTGCGTAGGGTCTCCAAGGTAAAGGCATCATCTAAAAACACCTGCCCCGGATAGATGCCATTGCCTCCAGCATCCTGAACGATCGCCGCCAATTCTGCCCCCACTGCTGGCAAGGCGTTGAAGTCACCGATGGGCTGTGTCACCCCCAGTCCCAATACCGGAGATTCGGCAACGGTGCTGAGGCGATCGCCCATCTCGGTTGCCCCAGGGGCCAGGACCGTGGAGAGGGTGTAGCGCTCTAGCAGATATTGCTCGCCGTCGTGGAGCACCGCCATGGGGATGTAGCGGGTGACGCGATCGTTGACGAAAACCAGATGGTCAATGTCGTTGGCGGCAAGTTCTGCTTCGAGGGGGGCGATCAGCCAGTTGTAAAGCTGCTGACTGGTGGCTTGCAGGTCGGCAATGTTGCGGGTGTCGCCGGTTTGCAACAGTTCCCCCAGTCGCTGCACGGTGGTAGACAATTCCCCCCGCGCTACGGGCACTTCAATGCTGCCGATGACATTACCGACCGTGGCCCACACCAGCCACAGTTTGTCTTCGAGCACGAAGGGGTAGATCAGCAGGGCGGTTTCCCCTTCGGCAGCGTAGGCTTCGAGCAGGTCTTGGGCGTCGCCGCTGATGTTATCGGGATTTGCAAACACCTCGTCATCGGCGCGGTTGTCGCGGATAGTGGCGGTGAAGCGGGTTACTTCGCGATCATATTGGGCTAAGAGGGTTTCTTGGCGATCGTAGAGGGTATCGAGGTCGGCGCAATTGTTGCGCTCGCAGTCGATCAGGTCAGCCCCGAGGGCGATCAGGCTGTCATGGGCGTCAGCAACGGTTTGCTCGGCGGTGGTGAGTTGCAGACCGTCGCTGGTCCAGACGGCACGGGTGTCGGTAAACTCCCGCAGTTCTTCGAGTTTGAGTAGGTCGAGGACTTGTTGGGCTTCGGGGATGCGGCCTTGTTCGAGGAGGAGATCGGCGAGGAGGCGGTAGTCGTCCGCGATTGTGTCGGTGTAAGACTGCTGGAGTTCGGAGTCTAGCTCAGAGAGGTTACTACGGATGGATTCTCTTACTTGCACCGAAGCTTTTAGGAAGAGAATAGCGACTTCGGGTAAGCCTTGATCGTTGAAAATTTGACCGATGTTACTCAGGGCAAATCCTTCGCCAGCAACTTCATTTATTTCGCGGACGATTGCTAATTGCTGCCCATAAAGTGCAAGCGCACGCTGAAACTGGTCTAAATTGCGATAGCTCCTTCCCAAACTACCCAGCAAGCCCGCTTCTTCAGAGCGATCTCCATTTTGTCGGGCGATAGTTAATCTCTGTTGATATATATCGACAGCTTGTTCTAAACCCGTTTGACTCACCTGCTGAAGATCACTAGAAAGTTCATCACTAAGCTCATCTGCTGCAAGCAAGCCTTCTCTACTTTCAGATTGTTCAAGAAATTCTTGGGCGCGAATAAAAACACCCTGAACATTGGAGACTAAGCCTTCTGCAAGATTCTTAAGCTGTCTTACATATGCAATATCTTGCTCAGTTAACGGACGCCCATATAGATTTTGAACACCACTAGGTGATACAAGAATCCTATCGAATAAACTCAAGGCACCTTCATGAAGTTGGAGGATTTCCTGATACGAAGAAAGTATTTCTCGTTGATCCTGCAAGGAAAGAGAAGATGGATCGAGTTGGGATACGACGGAAAACTTGATAAGACCTGTCCGCAACGTTGCAAGGGCTTGCATCAGAAGATTGTTGATTTCAAGGGAAATCATGAGCTGCTGTTCTGCATACTCTAGACTTTGCTCATAAGCCCCTAAATTTCGATAGAGTTCCGACAAAATGTTTAGGGTCGCTCCTTTCTGTTGAAGATTATTGCTCTCTTCGGAAATTGCGAGCAGGTCTTCATAAATTCCTATGGCCTGCGGATATTGCCCCAAAACGCTGTAAACATTACCTAGGCTTCCTAAAGCAATAGTTTCCCGAAGGCGATCATTGAGCTCTCGAAAAATAGCTAGACTTTGTTCATACAATTCAATTGCTCTTTGAGTATCTCCTTGTGCACGGTAAACCAACCCTAAGTTATGCAGAGAACGACCTTCTCCTAATCGACTTTCTTGGGGAAAGGCAGCTTGTACTTCTGGCCTGCGATATAGTTCGAGTGCAGTCTCATAAGATTGACGAGCTTCTTCAAGCTGTCTCGCCCCATACTGCTGGATGGCTTGCTCTACAAGACGATCTGCTTCAGCAAGCTGGTCTGATGTGGCATTTTCCTTGACTTCCGCAGTATAGAACCAGTTGCTTGTTGGGGGCTCTTCGGCCTCAACACTGAGACCAGTAGTTTGATCAATTGACACCAGCAACGCCGAAGATAGCGCTAGACCAAGCAACCTTGCAGCACGATTCATCCGTCAGCCTCTAGCGGTAGGGGTACATTCTTGTATAGTGCTGAGCCCAGCTAACTTATTCAACCGTGGGCCAAGGCGGGCTCCTCTCCGGTGCCAAACCCCGTAAACTGCCTCACCTCAGGCTCATGAAACGCCAAGACAATATCCTGCTTAGGCACCCCCAAATCCACCAGTCCATTGGCAATCCCCACTTCAGTGCCATCATGCTGAATCCAGATTTTGCCATCCTTAATATCTAGATGGAGAATGCAACCAAAATCTCGCTTGGTGCCGCGCCAACCCACATAGAGCAACTGGTAATGATCCTGCTCCGTATCAAACAGGGTTTGCACCTCATACTCAGGCCAATGTCGTTGCGTTCTAACCCGTTCTGCCCGTTGGGAGAGTAAGTGCTTAATGTGTTGTCGATATTGCGTTACAGCCATTTTGAGATCGCCTCCTGCCGTACGTTGTAGACCAGCAAGCTCAGTTGATACCGCGCTACCGCAGCGGTGATAAACCGTCGTTGGAAAAAGCTTTCATAAATGGCTAGCCGTACCGCCAAATAGAGTTGGCGATCAGGCTCAACTAAGGCCAATGCATCGCGATAGTTGAGAAACTGCCCCAGGGCAGTGTGAAACTCTGACACATTGGATGGGCTGATAAAGCTTTTAATTTCTACGGCGATTTTGCGATCGCCCAAATCCGCTGCCAACAACTGCTCAGCAGCCAAATCAATTTCAAAATCAACATCATCTACGTTGACTTCATAGGGGTCAGATGTGATTGACCAGCCCTCTTTCTGTAGGGCCGTTTTAACCACTTCATGAAATCGATCTTTCGCCATGGGGAAACTTTTGGTCGCGCCACCCCCAGTAATGGGCATCCAACATCGTCACACTATCAGCATAAATCAGCGGGCATTTTAACCCGGCAATCCACTCTATTACAGGCCATTGCCAATCAGAATAAACGGTGCCCAGTAGTAGGGATGACTATAGCCAGGAATTGAGTTGGCGACCTCCCCATCTAACGGCGTCGGTCTCGCCCCAGCCCTTACCGTTCCCTCCCCACCCACCAACGCCAGGTCATCGGCAATCAACGCCTGCTGTGCCCGCTGCAACGCCTCCGCCTTGGAATAACCATTCTGCACCGCCAGATAAAACGCATCCATCAACGCCTGGGTGCCGCCATCACTCACCGTCCAGAGGGAGGCGATCGCTGCCCTGGCTCCCGTCCGCTGAATCTGATAGCCAAACCCCAGAATCTCCTCCCCCGTACCCAACTCTGGTCCACTCACCGCCGTCTCACAGGCACTGAGCACTACCAAGGCCGCATTGGGCAATTCCCACTGATCCAGGTCGAATAAGGTGATGCGGTCTCCATCCCCCAGCAGAATAAAGGAATCATTAGGATGGCCAGAGCGGAAGGTGCCGTGGGTGGCCAGGTGAATGATGGAATGGTCGGGCAGGCGCGGCTCGATGGCCTGACGATTGAACCCGGCACTAAAGAAAGCTTGGGTGCCCGGTAGATTGGCCTGCAAGTTCTCCACTTCGGCTTGGGCGTAGGGCAAGCCGCTAAATCGCCGTTGCTCCCCCGCCACATAAATCACCAGATCTTGCGCTGGGAAGGCTCCCGCCAAAATGCTCAGCGGTTGCGATTCTGCCGGAGAAAAGTCCGTCAAGGAGGCGGCGGTGATGTGGTTAATGGTGAAACGTTCCGCCAGCCATTGCTCTCCATCATGCAGTGCCGCCAGGGGAATGTAGCGCAGTTGGCCGTCAGCAGCGTAGAGGATGGTTTCGGCGTCTGCTTCCTCCAGATCTGCCACCAGAGGGGCCATCAGCCAGTCGTAAAGTTGCTGGGCGTTGGAGCGGGGGTCGCGGCTGCGGTGGGTGATGTCGGTACGGAATTCGGCAATCAGCCGATTGAGTTCGACGCGATCTAGGGAAACGGTGCGGCGGACGAGGCCAGCGGTGGTGACGAGGACCAGTTCAAGGCGATCATCCAGGATTAATGGATACAACAGGGCGGCGTTACCGGCCTGCTGGAGGTTGTCTTGCAGTTTGGCCAGTTGTTCAGGATTCAAATTTTGACCGCGAGCGTTGCGCTGTAGTTGGGCGACTTGGTCGGTGACGTCTGAGCTGGCGAAGAAGGTTTGCAGCTCGGTATCGGTTTCGAGGGCGGCGTAGAAGCGATCTAGGATTTCCTGCTCGGCGGGCCAGAAGGCGATGCCGTCTTCGGTTTCGTCAGTGCCGCGCACATTGCGCAGTTGGTAATCGTCGAGTTCTTGCAGCTTTAGCAGGTCGAGAATTTCTTGGGCTTCGAGAACACGATCTTGTTGAAGGAGGAGTTCGGCGAGGAGGCGGTAGTCGGCAGAGATCGTGTCAGTGAAGGATTGTTGGAGGTCGGTATCTAGGGTGCGGATTTCGTCACGGATGGATTCGCGGATATCGACGCTGGCTTTCAGGAAGGTGATGGCCAGTTCTGGTTGATTTTGACCGTTTAGAAGTTTGCCAATCAGACTGAGAGCAAGACCTTGCTCAGCACGAGTCCCTAACGCATTAAAGCGAGTTACTGCTTGTCCATACTGATCAAGCGCAAGACCGTAGCGCCCCAAGTCGTTGTGTGCAAGTCCCAAATTCCCTAGGGCACGGCCTTCACCAGCATAATCATCAATCTCGCGGGCAATGGCTAACTGTTGTTGATAGAAGTCAATGGCGAGTTCATACTGGCCCAAGCTGTTATATACAAGCCCTAAATTACCCAAGGTGATACCTTCCCCAGCACGATCTCCAATCTCACGGGAGATCGCTAGGCCTTGTTGATAGAAGCTAATGGCGAGCTCATACTGGCCCAGATTGCTGTAAGCAAAGCCCAAATTACCCAAAGCGTTACCTTCGCCAGCACGGTCGCCGATCTCGCGAGCGATATTTAAATGTTGTTCGTGAAAATCAATGGCATGCTCGTACTGACCCAGGCTGTTATGCAAAAGGCCCAAATTGCCTAGAGCAGAACTTTTTGCGGCAAAATCACTAATCTCGTGAGCGATCGCTAAGCTTTGTTCGTAAAAATCAAGGGCAAACCGATACTGGCCAAGATTGTAATAAGTGTTGCCTAAACCTAATAAGGCCAAGCCTTCTCCGGCGCGGTCACCAATCTCACGAGCAATATCCAAACGTTGTTGATGGAAATCAATAGCACGCTCATACTGGCCCAGGTTGCGATAAGCAGCCCCTAAATTTCCTAGGGCCGCCCCTTGTCCAGCACGATCTCCAATTTCGCGGGCGATCACTAGATCCTGCTCATAAAAGTCAAGCGCACGCTCATACTGGCCTAGGTGGAGATAAGCATTACCCAAATTCCCTAAGGCGGCCCCCTCACCCTGGCGATGTCCAAGCGCTCGTAAAATTCCTAAAGCCTCTTCAAATAATGGAATAGCTTCTCGAAACTGGCCCCGATCCATGAACTCACTACCCTGCTCGAAGAGGCGGGCAGCCTCTGCAAACCCGCCATCTGCTTGGGTAAGAACCTGTGGCGTTTCAAATACAAAGGGTGACACCTCTACCCTTTGTAGCTTTCCGTTCAGCGGGTCGAGATCCCAAGATTGAGCGGCCCCCACAGGTTCCCAGCCGAGGATCTGGGTGGCAGGCACCAGCAAGGCAGACAAACCGATCAACTTGGCAGCGCGGGGCATAAGACAAGCTCCAACTGGGGATGATATCCAAAACTATTGCTGAGCCCAGTTAACTTATTCAACCCATCTGATTGCAGTCTGTCAGTACCCCTGGGAGACCAGTCAAAAAGCTCCCAAAGAAACATCGCTGGGCTAGCCTTTAATATTCCAACAGGCTCAATAACGGTTCGACATGGTTGCGATTAGGCGCTGTTCATCTAATCTAAAGGCCGCCAGTCACCTGCCAAGATAAACGCCGCCCAGTAATAAGGGTGGCTATATTGCCCACCTTGCTCAATCATCTCTAGCTGCACATCCCGTAACGCCTCACTGCGCCCGCTACCCGCCGTTAGCCTTGCGTAATAGCGTGCCATCAGACTTTGCGTGCCAAAGTCGCTCACATTCCATAGGCTCATAAGTTGAGTCTCAGCACCCGCGATCGCAAAGGCTCGTCTTAAGCCGTATACGCCTTCACCATTGGCAATATCACCCAGTCCCGTTTCACAGGCGGACAGCACCACCAGTTGAGTGCCAAAAAGATTAAGGCTAGAGGACTCCAAGGCTGTAAGCACCCCATCTTCGCTGCCGCTACGACGGGGATTAAAGCCTGCCAGCGCCAGGCCTGATCGCAGCAATGGGTTTTCAATAGCCACCTCACTTCCGAATGCATAGTCACCTGACAGAGTGGCAGCACTGCTTACTGTCGGATGTTCAACATTAGGCAAAAAGAAGCCGTGGGTGGCAACGTGCAAAATGCGCGGTGCTTGGACGCTTTTTAAAACGTTTTCAGTGGCTTTATCCCCCAAAAAGATTTCGGCATTAGGCAGTAGGGGGGCAATCGCCTCGGCCTCAGCCGCTGTGCCTGGTAATGGCCCTACCTGGAGTTGGCTCAACTCAGTTGAGCGACGGTTGCTGCCCGTACTGCGTCCTTGAGCAAACTGCACCGTACCGTCTGCCGTTTCATAATCAGGATTCGCCAGCACAACGGCTGGATTTCGACTCGGTTCAATCGCATCAAATTTCAACAGGTCACGGCCACTGTTGAGATAGCTAATCTGATATTGCTGCACCAGATAGTCTCCCCCAATCTCGGCTTGCAGCGCCTCGAATGGCAGCAGATTGAGCTGGCCGTCGGGGGAAATGAGTAGATGGTCGGTATCTTGCAGGTAGGAGGCGATCGGATCAAACACCAACACCTTAAGGTCTTCAGTAACTCCTTCCACAATGTCAGGGCGAATCGTGGGAGTGGCTCCGGCCCTCTGGAACTCTACGCGCTGATTTTGCAAAAGCCCTACGAAGGCCTGCACAGCAGCATCAATTTCACTAGCATTGCCTAGGTCGACTGCTTGAATACGACCATTGGGAAATAGCAGATACACAGCGTAGCGCGGTTGGCCCCATTGGTTTGATTCAGCATCAAATGGGGAATAACGCACATATTCCAGGAGGGCACTATTACTGGGTAGTTGCGCCTGAATAGCTGCAATCTCTACAGGCGTCGTCTCTGCTCGGAAGAGATTGCTACGACGGGCGAGGGTAGACGCTAGCTCGTTTTCCTGGGTGCCAAGCGCACGAAGCCGAGCACGATATTGGTCAGGCGGCAAATCAGGGCGGCGGTTAAATGTCAGCGCACCGAGTTGCTGACGAACGCTAACCAACTCATCCAAAGTGGCTTGATCGGCTGCCGTTAGGTTTTGGCGTATGGCTTGCAGATTGCTGATACCCGCTTCTAAAACACGACCCTTACGACGTAGCAGCGTTGTTAGGGCCAGTTGAGCCGCTGGAAGGGATTCGGGCGCAGCATTAATCGATAAAGTAATGGCTTGATCAGTTGCTTCTGAAAGGGTTGCCGCATAAGCTTGCCGTTGCCTATCTGCCGTGGTGGAAAAATTGATATTCAAGTATCTCTCTTGAATATCGAGACCCTCCTCTAGGGCGTTGATCGCTTGTGCAAGGTTGCCTTGTGACGTGTAAAGCCTAGCAAGATCGATAAGGGGCTCATCAACAACAAAGGTCTCTCCAGTCAGTGCGGCAAATTCTCGGCGAATGGATAGGGCTTCTAATAGCAGAGGTTCTGCCTGATCAAACTGCCGCTGCTCGTAATAAAGCATGGCAATGTTATTCAGAGTCTGCGCAATGGCAGGATCATTCCCATCTTCCCGCCGAATTTGCAAGGCGTTCTGCAATGATGCCTCGGCTTCTTGATATCGGTTTTGGGCCAAATACACGAGCCCGAGATTGTTAAGGCTATTGCCAATCCTGGGATCATTACTGGATAGGTTTGCTCGCTCTATAGCCAGTGCTTCTTGTAAAAAAGTTTCAGCACCATCGTATTTTCCTTGCTCGTAATACAGAGTGGCTAGGTTGGCTAAGCTAGCGGCAATTCCGACAGGTTGATTTTGGGTCCGGTAGATTGATAGTGCTTCTTGCACCAGGGGTTCACCCACCTCATATCTTCCTTGAGAAGCATAAATACCAGCCAGTGCTCGCAGATCATCAGCAAAGCGAAGAGGCTGATTACCGGTTTGTCCACGCCAGATATTGATTGCTTCTTGATAAGCAGCTTCGGCTTCACCATAGCGGCTTTGATTCCGGTAAACAGCCGCAAGGTTGCCAAGGTTCGCAGCGACATCGGGATGGTGATCGCCCAAGTTTTCACGATCAATGGACAGTGCTTCTTCGTATAGCGCCTCTGCTTCTGCATAGCGGCTCTGGGTACGGTAAATCAAGGCTAAACCGCTAAGCCCATTTGACATACCAGGGCCGCGATCGCCCACTTCTGTGCGCCAAATCGAAATCGCCTCTTGCAGAAGCGGCTCAGCCTCGTCATAGCGACCCGCCTGATAAAGCGCGATTGCTTGTTGGTTTAATCGGGTTGCCCGTTGTAATGCACTCCCCTGATTGCCTGTAGCTGCTGTTGGCTGCTGAGATAACAGCACGCCTAAAAGGGCTTGGGCGATAACATCTTCAGGTTCTTCGGCTGAGGAGCCTGATAGTATCTGACCGAAAATCTGCGTCAAGTCTGCTGCGGGTGCGGCGGCAGCCTCTTGAGCCGTCGTCGGCTCCCAAGTCAACGTATATTGTCCGGTCTCCCCGGCACGGTAGGCATTAGCAGCGATCTGATATGTTCCCGTTGTCGGCAAGGTGATAACGATTCGGGCATTGGTGCCACCACCACTACTGTTATCTTGAGTAATTCTGCCGCCCCCCGGCCCAAACAAAATGAGGTACGCATCGAATTCTGCACTTGTCATATCGATGCGTACCACCTCTCCGGCAGTGCCTTCGAAAGTATGGATATTGAAATAGCTACCATCGAAATGTATTCGACTACGGCTGTTGAGGGTGCCTGTGACGGTACTTGGGGTGACTTGAGCAAGCTGCTGGGGAGTTGCGATAGCTGGCCTTGTATGGAGCAGAGGCGTATTGGCAACAGTTACCAAGAGGGTCGCGATTCCACTTGTCAGCTTTTGGTTCAACGTCATCTTCCCGCCTTCAAACATGACTTTGCCTACAGTAGCTATAAATGAGGAACTATTCAGAGATGAGAACCCGAGGTGGTAGTACTAAAGAGGTAATGATGCATTGTAGTGGTGGATGAAATTCCACAACATCCCCACATGATTCCTCAGAGATTTGGAGAACGCCAAGTTTCGCCTCACGAATCGGGAAACCCTTTGACGCAAAGTATTGTTGAAACGTTCGATATAGCTGGTTTTTCCACTGCTTTTGGTGACAACTTGATGACGGCTTGTGGGGAACACACCTTGATAGGCTTCCCATGCATCTGTATAGAACATGGCGCACTGTCGATAGAGCTTGGGCATTAAATTCCAAAGCTTTCGAGCACTGGCCTCAGAACGATCACCCACATGGGCAGCAATGATTTCTCTTGTTTGAGCGTCTAACGCTAACCATACCCATTGCTTGTTGCCCTTATGGTCAACAAAAGACCAGAGTTCGTCACATTGAACTGTTAAAGACCCTTTTTTTTAGCTCGCACTTGAGCCTGTTTGGGCGTTTGGGCTGCTTTACAGGTGACATAATCTTGAAGCCATTGCTCTGAGACCTGTGCTGCTCGGGCAATACCAGCCATAGAGAGGCGTTCTAGCAGTAATCGGTCTACCAGTTCACGTGTGGCTTGATCGATGATTTTGTTGGTAGGATGCTCAACGAATTGGCGGCCACAGTTACGGCACAGGAAGCGTTGCTTGCCGGTATGGATACGACCGTTTTTGACGGTGTGCTGTGAGGCGCAGTCTGGGCAAGAGGGCATTGCTGCAGGGTGAGGACTTTACACACAATCTAGAAAATCCATCATTACCATTAGGGTTCTACCCCCGAGGTTTCTTTTAACTCTGAACGCTGGATCTATAAACACTGGGCTTATCGCTATTGAAAAACCAAACCTAATCCTTAGGGCATGATGGTCAGAAGCCTATCCCCTAAGACCACCATGCCCCTGGCAAAGAACTATCCCTAACTCACTGGTCTCCAATCTCGACGTTTCGTCACCCAACCCAACAACACCGTTCCGCCTAGAAAGGCCAACGTACCAGGTTCCGGCACCGTAGCTGGCTCAGGATCGAGATCGGGGTTGAGCACACCATTCAGATTGATGCGCACAAAAGAATCGGGGTTGTATGACAGGCTTTGCACATTCACAAATAGCTCGTTGTCTTCAAAGGTGACGCGGTCAGGGGTCAAGCCGATGGTGGTGATAGGGTCGATGGTGGCTTCTGTGATGAGCAACGCAATCTCATCAGCAAAGGTAAACACATAGGTATTTTGAAAGGCCGTGGCATAACCACGAGAGCCTGCATTATCAAAGTCGATTTCAAGGTAGTCTTCGCCCGCATCGATCGCCACATCCACCAGACTGTTCGCGAACCCAGGGGGTACACCCACAGTGGGGTCAAACAAGCTGGACACATCAGGAAATTCCAACGTTGTCTCGCTGACGGTCGCCACGGCTGGGAAAGAAGTCGTAAAAAGTTGACTGGTAGGCGTGGATTGGGCTAGCGTGCGCAACCTCAAATCTGAGCCTACCAGGCTGAAGTCAGCACTGTAAGCGGGGGCAGTGCCCACCGCGAAGAAGCTAGCGGTGAGGGCGAGGCCATGCCAGACCGGCATGGAGCTACGTCGCGCGGCTCTGTGATTGTTGCGCTGGGGCGTCGTTATTGAAAACATCAAAGGTTCCTAATGATAGAGGTCCCCCGCCATGGGGGCACGGTCCGGTGGGCCGTCTAGGAAACCTATTTCTGATTGAGCAGTACTTATTCACAACGGGATAAAACAGGGCTGGCCGTCTACAAGCCATTACCAATAAGGATGAAGGGTGCCCAGTAGTAGGGATGGCTGTAGCCCGTGAAAGCACGAGCGGTGCTGCCCGCTCCCTCACGGGCGACGGGGGGAGCCCCGGCCCGAATCAGTCCCCCGGTAGTGACAGACTGGTTGGCAATTAAGGCCCGTTGAGCCGCCTGCAGGGCCGCTGTTTTGGTTAGGCCTTGCTCTAAGGCGGCGTAAAACTCCGTCATCAAAGCTTGGGTGCCGCGATCACTCACCTGCCAGAGGGAGGCAACCACCGCCTTTGCCCCCACCCGCTGCAACTGAAAGCCCAGCCCCAGCACCTCCACTCCGTTGCCCAGTTGGGCACTGCCCAGGGCGGTTTCACAGGCGCTCAGCACCACCAAATCTGCATCCAATTGCGCCCAGTCGCGGCGGATCTGGCGCAGGTTCACCGATTGCCCATCGCCAAAGAGCAGAAAGGATTCATCCGGTGCGCCGGACACAAACAGGCCGTGGGTGGCGAGGTGGATGATGCTGTAGCGGCTCAGCAAGCCCTGGAACTGATCAGGGGTAAAGTCGTGATCGATCAAGACCTGGGCACCAGGAATCTGGTCGGCGAGCAGCGCTACTTCCTGGCGGGTGGCGGGCAGGTCCCCAAAGTTAAAGGTGTCGTCACCGACGTTGACGCTGAAACTGCAGGCGGCACAGGCCGCAGCCAACAGGGTGCGGTCATTACTGGGGGCGGCGGCAAAGTCGGTTTCAGAGGCGGCAGTGATTTGGGTAAAGCTAAAGCGCTCCGCCAACCATTGGTCACCGTCGTAGAGGGCCGCGAGGGGCACGTAGCGCAGCACCCCATCCGGGGCAAAGATGATGTTTTCCACGCCGAGGGTGGTGAGGTCATCTTCTAGGGGGGCGATCACCCACTCGTAAAGCTGCTGGGCGGTGGGGCGGGGATCGCTGTTGCGGTCTTTGAGCGATTGTCCCAAGGCAACGACGGCGCGGTTGAGGGTGATGGCATCTACGGCAATGGGGTAGCGTACCGGGGGGGCATTGCCAGAGACCAGGACCAGTTCTAGGCGATCGTCGAGCACCAGGGGATAAAGGATGATGCTGGTTTGGGGCAGTTGCTGCAGGCTGGTTTGCAGGTCGGTGAAGTTGTCGATATCGACGGTGCGGCTGCGGGTGTCGATGCGTAGTTGATCGAGGGCGGCAAAAATTTCGGGATGGTCGAGCCAGTCGATAAAGCTGGTGTAGAGGCGGTTTTGCTGGGCTTCGAGTTCTTGCAGGCGAGCCAGTTCGGCTGGGGTGAGGGTATCGGGGTCGCGGTCTTGCAGACGCGCTAGTTCGGTCCCGGCCAGCAACACCTCGTCGTAGAGGGCCAGCAAGTCTGCTTCTGGTTGCCAGTAGTCCACCCCGGTTTCGGTCTGGGCGTTGCGCTGCACGTCTTGCAGGTAGTCGTCCAGTTCCTGCACCTTGAGCAGATCGAGCACCCGCTGGGCTTCGATGATCCGGTCTTGTTGGAGGAGGAGATCGGCGAGGAGTCGGTAAGTACCCGCAACTGTGTCGGTGAAGGATTGCTGCAGGTCGGTGCTAAGGCCACGAATGTCACCGCGAATTTCTTCACGCACATCGACGCTCGCTTTGAGAAAGATGATGGCGAGTTCGGGTTGGGCTTGGACGTTGAGGAGTTTACCGATGTTGCTTAGGAAAAGAGATTCTTCAGAACGAGCGCCCAAATCGTCGAAGAGGGCCACCGCTTGACCGTATTGCTCCAGAGCGCGCTCATATTGGCCAAGGTTGCGGTAAACATTACCCAAATTACCCAGGGCGAGACCTTCCCCAGCGCGGTCGCCAATCTCGCGGGCGATTTCTAAATGCTGTTCATTCAGGTCAATAGCGCGCTCATACTGGCCAAGGTTGCGGTAAGCAATGCCTAAATTCCCCAGGGCGC
>ERZ1740060.241-NODE-241-length-41455-cov-8.427802_pt1 | contig 41455 bp, 46 predicted proteins | sample MGYA00581743_ERZ1740060 | MGnify/ENA primary metagenome ERZ1740060 (study PRJEB43018, sample SAMN04849235) | marine metagenome | isolation source: floating plastic debris | place: Pacific Ocean | collected 2008-08-27 | study: EMG produced TPA metagenomics assembly...
AAAATGACCACGATCTTAGGCATCCATCTGGTGCTGCTGGGGATCGGGGCGCTGATGTTGGTGGCTAAGGCGGTGGCTTTTGGGGGGCTTTATGATCCGGCGAGCGCTGATGTGCGGCTGATTGCCCAGCCCACCTTCAACCCCCTGGTGATTTTCGGCTATCTGGTCGGCATTACCCCTGAGGGCTGGACCCTCCAAGGCATGGCGGCGGTGAGCAGCCTAGAAGATGTGGTCGGTGGCCATCTCTGGATTGGTGCGATCTGCATTCTGGGCGGTATTTGGCACATTCGCACCGCTCCCACCCCATGGGCGAAGGGTCTCTTTGTTTGGTCGGGTGAGGCTTATCTGGCCTATAGCCAAGCGGCCTTGGCCTACATGGGCGTTTTTGCCGCTTACTTTGTCTGGGTGAATGACACAGTTTATCCCGTTACCTTTTACGGGCCGGTGGGTACGACCACGGTGGATGGGGTGATTACCCCTCGCACCTGGCTGATGCTATTTCAACTGATTTTTGCCGGTCTGTTGCTGGCGGGTCACTTTTGGCATGGGCTGCGGTCGCGGGCGATCGCGGCAGGCTACAGCTTCAGCAATATGTCCTTCAACCCCGGTGCGCTTTATGGAGACACCCAGTTCAGCAGTGGTTCCCTGTTTACCGGCATCATTCCACCCACCCAGAATGACCCCCAACTGGGAAACTTGGCGACGCCGCTGAACAACAGCCCCCTGAGCCGCACCTGGATTAAAAACCTGCCGATCTATCGGGAGGGATTGTCCCCAGCCCTGCGCGGTCTGGAGATCGGCATGGCCCATGGTTACTTTTTGCTCGGACCCTTTCTCAAGCTCGGGCCGCTGCGTAATAGCGACTATGCGCTGCAGGCTGGATTCGCCAGTGCCACCGGATTGGTGGTGATTCTGAGCCTGGGTCTGTTTCTCTACGGCATTGTGGTCTTCCAAGGGGTCAACAAACCCAAGGGCATTCTGCCTGTCAATATTCAAAATTACGGCAGTTGGAGCCTGTTCACCTCGGGCTTTTTACTCGGCGGGATTGGTGGCGTGACTTTTGCCTGCTTTATCTTGCTCGAAATCGCCCGAGCTGGAATTGTCTGACGCTTTCTTTTGCTCTCTCAAGCATGGCTGAGGGAAATCTACGGATTTTCTGATTCCTCTGGTTGCCTTGCAAGGCAACCAGAGGAATGGCCTCTCTCTTTCCGCATAGGTTTTTTAACTGGGTTTAAACACATTTAAGGAGGTTACTTTATGACAATTCCGCTACTTGACTACCCTCTCTCTAGCCAAAACCAGCGAGTCCAAGGGTTTGAGCAGTTAGGGGATGAATATCCTCGGCAATATACCCTCGATAATGTGCCGATGGGTACCGAAATGGATGAGGTGATTTGGGCCGCCTATCGCCAAATCTTTAATGAACAGCAGTTGCTTGCCGCCCATCGGCAAAGCGTTCTAGAGTCGCAACTGCGGCAAGGGCAAATTACGGTGAAAGACTTCATGAGAGGGCTGTTGCTCTCTGAGTCCTTTCGGCGGCTCAACTATGAGACCAACAGCAATTATCGATTTGTAGAGCTCTGCATTCAACGGGTTTTAGGGCGTAACGTTTACGGCAATCAAGAAAAGCTGGCGTGGTCGATTGTGCTGGCCACGAAGGGGCTGCAAGGGTTCGTCGATATGCTGCTGAACGGCGACGAGTATCTGAACCAGTTTGGCGACAGCGTCGTACCCTATCAGCGACGGCGCATCTTACCCCAGCGGACCCAGGGCGAACTGCCCTTTGCGCGCATGGCCCGCTACGATGCTTACCACCTGGATCAGCTCTACAGCTCGGGGCAATTGAAGCGGCCTCCCATCCAGAGCATCATTGATCGCAGTGCAGCGGTCTATCGTAGGGTGCTGTTTTTGGTGCCGACCACGGCGGTGGCAGCGCTGATTATTACCTGCTTTTTCGCGGTCACACCCCACTAGTGCAATGTCAAGATTCTGACTGTGTGTAGCGTGGTGTCGAGGTTACGAGACCCACGGTCTCGGCTATATTCGTGGGTCGCACTACGTTTGACCCACGCTACGACATACTCCAATTTTTGATATTGACAGACCAGTAGGGCGCATTTGCGGTGCAACCCTTTAGCCCAGACTGCTTTTATTGACCAGAGCAGCCTGGGCAGAGCCTTCAAATTTATAACCTTCATTTAAAGAAAAACAATGCAAAATTCGTTAGAAAACCTGATCGAATTCACTGAAATGGCCTTTGACGACACCGAGACAACCCTTGAAGCTGATGGGCCACAGCCGCTCACGCCTCCCCGGCAGGTTGAGCTATGGAGTGGCCGCGTTGCCATGGTCGGTTTTATGACCACAGTGGCGGCGATCGCCGCTCGGGCTACGGTCTAGAAAGGTCACTTGTCGGTAGTCTTCTGGTCGCCTGCAGGCCCGAAGGACTGGTGTAATAATGCCTTAATATAGTACATTTAAACTATATTAAGGCATGTCAGTACATTGGCTGAGTAGGGAACTGCGGCTATGGCTTTTTCTAAGACAACCCCGATTCTGCGCATTTTTGACGAGGCCAAGGCGAAGGCGTTTTACGTTGACTTTTTAGGGTTTAGCGTTGATTGGGAGCACCGCTTTGAAGCGGATTTTCCCCTGTATATGCAAGTATCTAAGGCAGGATGCACCCTCCATTTGTCAGAGCATCATGGAGACTGCTGCCCCGGTAGCGCCATGAGAATTGAAGCGACTGATTTAGAGGCTTTTCAGGCTGAGCTGCTGGCAAAAAACTATGGATATTCTCGACCCGGTATCGAAGAAATGCCTTGGGGTTCCCGTGATCTATCGGTGACGGACCCCTTTGGGAATCGGCTAACGTTCACAAGCGCGATTAGTGCCCCTTGAGATGCGATCTCTGCGCTAAGCAATTTGCTGCTATCCCCAGCGCCTTGGCAAATTTTGATAGGTACCTTGGCTGAGCCAGTTGCCCTTCGCAATGCGTCTCTGATTTTAGAAACCCAGCTTAAGCAATGAGGACTCCCACATCAGGCTTAGTGCTTTACGCCAAGGACCACCATAAGCTGGCCGAATTTTATGTCGCTCTGCTGCAGCTTCAAGTCTTGGAACTTGATGACGAGTTTATCTGCCTGGGTTCCGACACCTTTGAATTGACGATTCTGCAAGCACCGACTGAGATTACCCAAAGCATCACCATTAGCAGCCCCCCTCACAAACGGGAAGATACGGCACTGAAGCCTGTCTTCTTTGTTGAAAGGATGAAAAAGGTACGGGAGCTGGCCCGCAGAACCGGAGGGTCCGTGAATCCCGCCAGTCAGGCATGGCGATTTCGCAACCATATCGTTTGTGATGGCTTTGATCCTGAAGGCAATGTCTTTCAGCTCAGATCCCCCGCCGATATGGACCTTGCACAGTAGAAAACAGGGCGGCTTCGAAATGGTTTAGATGCATCTTTTGAGGGCGTGATGTCGAATCCTAGCCCATGGGCTAAGTGCTCAAGCTGGCACCGAAGGGACACGTATTCGGAGCTATTTGCAACTAAGAGCAGCCGTCTATCGGTAAGGCAGGCCTTCATCCCTTGCCATTGCACTTGGCGCTTATGTCAGGACTCGTTAAGCTGAGAGTAACTTTCATTTCCATTTCAGTCCAAAAAGATACATATTAATAACATCACTTAACGGAGCTCCATCATGGATAACCCTTCTGAAATCCCCTTAATAACCGCAACGGCTGATGAGACCTCTTCAGAAGCTGATGAAATGCTTGAGGTGCAACCTTTGACCCCTTCTCGGAAGGTTGAGCTGTGGACGGGTCGGGCTGCAATGGTTGGTTTTATGACCACCCTGGCGGCGATCGCTGCCACCTAGGCCACTGGCCTGAGCCCATTGATGGCTTTGATTCTCTTTAATCACCTCTCAAGGCTTTGCCTGGGAGGTGTTCTCATTTAGGGCCGGGGTTGGCAGTTGGGGCAGTAGTAGCAGCGTCGTCCCCCGATCTGCTCCTTGATAATCGAGGTGCCACATTGATAGCAGGCTCTAGCAGCACGGCTAAATACATAGAACCGATACTGCGATCGCCTCAGCCCCTGCGCTTTAAGTTGGGCGACCCGGGCTAAATCGTTGGTAATGCCACCGGTCTCATAGGACTGTCGCGGCAGGGCGATCGCCTGTTCGGCCAACTGCTGAATTTGGGCGGCGGTGCAGTCTACGGGACGCAGCGAGGGATGGATTCCTGCCGCAAACAGAATTTCACTGCGCAAATAGTTGCCGAGCCCCGACAAAAACTGCTGATCCAGCAGCAGCGTCGTCAAGCGGCGGCGGTAAAAGCGTTTTTCCATCAGTCGCTGCGCCACCTGTTCAACCGTGGTGGCTGGATTCAAGACATCAGGGCCGATGCGGCTCAAAAAGGGGTGGTGATCACATTCATAGTCAGTCAGCACTTCAATGTCAGAGGCGCTATAGAGCAGGGCGGATTTTTTGGCAGTGTGAATCGCCAGCCGCAGTTGCCGGTTCGTCTGGGGGTAGGACTGAACCTTGCGCACCATCCAGACGCCGTATAGCTGGTTATGGCTGTAGATATTCAGGTGATTGTCGAATCGGGTAAGCAGCGCCTTGCCCCGAGGCTCAACGGCGATCACCGTGGCGGCGGCGAGGGTCTCTTCAAAGCGCTTGAGGCGATCGAAGGCAAAGAAAAGCTCGGTGATGGGCTGCTGGGAAATTGCCTTAGCAATCTTGTCGGCGGCGCGTTTAATTTCCGGTCCTTCAGGCATGATCCGTGGCGTAACACTGGTTTCAGCCTGCCTTAATTAGACTGGAGGTTGCAAGGTGCTAAACGGCAGACGTAACCGTTGGCATTACCACCTCTGGGCTGTAGCCCGATTTGAGAATGTCAACGAGGGGCTCACCAGCCTGCCAGCGATCGCCCTCAGCGGCATGGGCGGGCTGCTCCGCCAAGGACCATAGGGGCCGTAGCAACTGCCGCTCTTGGGGGTCGGTTAAAGCTTGTTTGGCAGCGGTCAAGAGCGTCAGAGCTTGGGCCTGCAGGTCTGGGTCATGAAACCCCTGCAGTGCTGACTGCTGATGGCGCTGCGCATCGGGCACCTGCGCCCGACCCGGCAAAGTTTGATCCAGCACGAGCCCTTTGAGTAACGCCAAGAGACTGCCGTAGCGGTCAAAATCGCCGCAGCTATCGCAGGCTTTAAACTCAATCCGACCCACCTCGCAGGGCAAACCCGCCACCTTAGTCAGCGGTGGGCAGACATCGACCAAATCCCTAGCCTGGGAAACATAGACCGTCACGGCGGGCCGCAAACCCGTACGTTTATAGGTGCGCACTGACAGTCCGGACCAGGGCCTTTGCTGGTAAAACGAGGCGCTAAAGCTAAACGGCACAATCGCCGGACTGTAATAGGTCAACTTTTGACCCGCTTGAATCAAGGCCGGTACCGATAGCCCCTGAATGGAAAAATTCAAATCTGGTCCATAGGTCACCATCGCCAACTGCTCAGTTTGCTCTGCGGGTGAGGCCTGACATCGGGCCAGTTCATGGGCATTTAGAGGGGGATCGGGCACATATACAGACTGCACGGGGTTAAAGCTGGTCAAGACCGGCAGCAAGTTATCAGCCAGGGCGATCGCCTCAAGCTGCCGAAAGCTTTGTCTCAGCTCTTGCAGTACCCCTGCGATGGTTGAGTGAAGGGTGGTGCGGATCTCGATACCCTTAGGCGTGCAGCCTACGAGCTGGCCGGTTTCGGAAAATCGCTCATAGCCCTCGATATACCAGCGTTTATGGCGAATACCGGCATCCCCAACCCGCAAATGGTCGTAGTCCGAATCATAGGTCGGCAGCGCCGCGATTAAATCTGCAAAGCGCTGAAACGATGTATTCGAAAAATCAGCAAATTGGTGGCGGCGTTGATCCCAAAAAGCCACTTCATGCTCAATGCCAAATTGACTAGAGCCGCTTTGTCCCTGCAATTGGTTAGCCATATCGATACACCCAGTTCGTTGAGAAACAGTTAAGCCCCCGTTTACCGCTGCCATAGCGCTGGCCGGGAGCTGACGCATTGTATCCCTTTGAGATTGACTTGCATCAAAAGCCAGCCAACGCGCCCTAGCACTGAGGTGATTGATTCTATCGGTGATGTATCAATACCGATCTATGCTCAGTGAAACCTCCACAGCATCAGGGTTGATCCGCTTTTTATACCGTGCCAATGCGCTGCTTACGCAAGGCGGGTGCCCGTAGGCTACTTAAAATATCAGGCTTGACGTTTCATGTTTTAATGGGAATGGATTTCAATAAATGAGGCTGTGCCGCTGCCAGCCCCGATGGCGGCTTGAGGGGCAATTGAGGTCCCGCTGCAGCGTGATTATGGCTTCAGAACTTTTATAAGCTGATACAAGGATGGCCCCGATGACGGTCTCGACAATTCCCCAGGTACAAGCTGAGATGTTGCTGGGCACAGCGGTGACGGCTGATACCTTCATCTTGCTAGAGGTGCCTCAGCCCTGGACCAAGCCAGCGCTGTTATCGGAGGGGGTTCCAGAAGCGCTACGGCAGGTCGTCAAGTCTTTGCTAGGGCCAGAGTCTGGGGTGCGAGTCCATCTGATTGCCAATGGGCAAACGGTGGCCCAAGGTCCGCGCCGCATCTTAATTTTTCAAAGGCCGTCGGCTGCCGCTACGAGCCCAGATCTGACCTATCGTTTGGCCAATGGGTATCAATCTTGGGAAATTCAGGTGGAAACCGCCGCGGATATGGCTCCGGCCTTAAGCGCCTGGTCTGCCCAGGGGGCCGCGACAGGGTTGCTTGCCCCTGCTAACGCCCGCCATCTGATGATCTGCACCCATGCCAGCCATAACGAATGTTGCGGTATCTATGGCTATCCGTTTTATGAAGCCGCGATCGCCCAGATCCAGCAGCTTGGCCTGACGGTGCAGCCCTGGCAGATTAGCCACATTGGGGGCCATCGGTTTGCCCCCACCTTGATTGATTTTCCCCAGGGGCGTTACTACGGCAATCTGAACCCTGCAGCTCTGACTAGTTTACTCACGCAACAGGGTGATCTAGCGTCGCTGCTGGCGACCTACCGAGGCTGGAGCCTGTTGCCCAAGCCCCTACTATTTTTGGAGGCCATACTCTGGCAGGATCTCGGCTGGTCTTGGCTGCAAGGCCAGGTGGCGGGCCAAATTCTGGATCAGAGCAGCGATCGGCAGCGCACTTGGGCAGAACTCTGGTTTACCTCGGCCAACCAGCGATCGCGCTACATTGCCGAAATTGATAAACACCAGGTCCGGCGATATCAGCGGGAGTCGGACTTGGTATCGCCCCTCCACCGTAAGACCGGCTAGGCTGCAAGCTTGCGCTATGGACTTTTGTTTGGGGCTGGAACTGAATCGGGTGGGCGCTTTAAGCAGGGCTGTAGCTTTTGATTCTGCACTGGCTAAGCCGCTTGGGTCGGAGGCCGCCAGTGCAATGGGTGAACTGGACGTTTTGTAAATTGGGCCTTGATATGTCTGCTTTGATTACTGTGGCACCCCCCCGTCTGAGGAGTGGTAAGCCTTGGTACTACCCCACATTCTCGCCAGAACATGGTGTGCTCCTGGTGCTGGGGGGTGCTGTTTTGACGGGGGCGTCTTTAGCCCAAGCCTGGACTGGGGAAACAACCCTAGCCTGCATCGCGGCTTTATGTGGATTGCAGGCCGAGCATCCGTTCACCGTTCAAATTAAGCAACGACGCCATTGGAAGCCCCGCTATCTGTTTTGGGCAGGGGCATACGGTAGCGCTGCCATCTCAATGGGGGCATGGCTCACCTATCGCCACCCCTTTTTGATTTGGGTGTTGGGTGGCGTTGCTGTGGCGATGGGCCTCAATATATGGGCGGTTTTAAGGCATCGGCAAAAGGCGATCGATGTTGAAATTGCCATGTTTGCGGCCATTTGCTTATCAACCCTATTTATCTACGGGACCACAGCTGACACCTTGACCTTCCAAGCGGTTGGGTTATGGCTACTCAACACCCTGTTATTAGCCAGCGCGGTGTTTACCATTCAGCTCCGCAAGGTCAACACCAGTTGTCTAAAAGCCAGCCTGAAATACCAAGGCGTCGCCAGTGCCCTGGTGGCTGCACTCTACGCTGTAGGCTGGCTACCCCTCTTAACCGCCCTGACCTTTGGGGTGGCGTTGGTTAAACTAGCCGTCGTGGTGTTGTGGCGTGATTGGTATCGCAACTGCCGCTTTGAGCACATTGCCCGCTTTGAGACTTACTTTGCACTGGGGTATGCCGCCCTTGTCTGCTTAACCGTACTACCGGCCCGTTTACCCCCACCCGCCTGAAGAGAAGGTGGGGACTTTTGCCTAGGAATGATCCCAATCGGGTTTGATTGACTGACGGCTATTGAGGAAGCGATCGATTGACATGGCGGCAACGCAACCATCTCCGGCGGCAACAACCGCTTGTTTGAAGGGGGTATTACGAATATCGCCAATGGCCCAAACCCCCTCAACAGAGGTCGTCATCATTTCATCCACCTCAACGCCGCCATCGGCTTTAAACGCAACTTGATCATGAATGAAATCGGTAATGGGCTTAGAACCACTCTGGTAAACAAAAACCCCATCAACAGCCAAATCTAAGGGGTCTTGTCCACGTGGTTTGACTTCTACACCCGTGACGCCTGTATCATCCCCCGATATCTTCATTAATCGAGTTCGCTCCCAATGCTTGATGTTGGCGATTGTTAATAGGTGTTGGGCATGGGTATCGTCCTCTGGTATCGCTTTGGGGGTAATCCAATGCACCTTAGAGGCAAATTTCGTTAAAAACTGCGCTTCTTCAACGGCTTCTTGATTGATCCCGACTACGGCCACCTCACGGGATCGGTAAAATGCGCCATCGCAGGTGGCGCAATAGCTCACACCTCGCCCCAAAAACTCAGTTTCACCTTGCAATGATGCAGTACGGCCCATGGCACCCGTTGCCAGTACAAGGGCTTTGCCAGTAAACGTCCCCTCCGGGGTATAAACCTTTTTCAGCGGGCCATCCGCTTCAATGCCAAAAACTTGGGCGCGTTGATAGGTGGTGCCATAGGCGATCGCTTGATCACGCATGATCTCCAATAAGGCATCTCCACTGATGTCAGTTGCCACCCCAGGATAATTAGCAATCTTATGGGTAATGGCTAGTGCCCCCACAGCAGGATTCTTGTCGAGAATGACGGTTTTTAGCTCAGCGCGAGAGGTGTATAGCGCGCAGGAACAACCGGCTGGTCCTCCTCCAATAATGACAACATCAAAGTCATATATCTCCAAAACAGGTATCTCCGTAGGGACTCAATTTGCTTGATTGGCTCAAACCAAAGACGTTTACTCATCTGCATATCAGCACCCAGCTAAGCCCTCATTTTCAACGCGCTGGGTTCACGTTGTGAGTACATTTACAGGAGCCGTTGCCGAGCTGTAAATGGTGCTTGAAGAGGGGCGATGAATATTGCTTAAAAAAGCTTCCAACATTTTGAGAGACCGTTGCCAAACTGTATACGCTTGTTCAACGGAAGCACATACAGGCGTATTAATGAAGATGGCGCAGCAGAATCCATGGATGTTGACGTCTGAAAATTGGGCTTGCTCGACAACCCAGTCTAGCTTTACAGCCTGTTGAAAATCCTGATCCCGTAGAAACTGCTCAAAGTGAAAGAACAATGAGAAATAGTTGATGGCATCTTGTACGCATTTTTTGCAGTTCCAAGAAAAATCCACGTAGCCTTTGTAGCGGTGTCCTTGATCGATTTGAACCGGATCGCTGAAACAACCCACGCTGAAAAAGCTACTGCTATCAGCATTTAAGGATTGCACCAGTGATCTCAAGGCACTGTCTGCCACGAGTTCTGGAACAGTGTGGATGAGTTCGGGCTGGGCTTTCAGGTTTTTAAACCCACAGTTGCTATATTTATTGGCCTCACAAGTGGCATTGCCGGTGTAAGGAATGGCTTTGCCATAGGGACTCAGAGACAAAACGTTAAGGTAAGTCGGTGGTGGCTGCATTCAAAATCCGGAGGTATTCCCCTAATTAAGTCCGCCAATGGGTATCAATTAGAGTGCCTAGTTGATATAGATTCTCATTTATCTTAGGTCAATCTGTACAGCTTGCGATAGCGAAGACATAAGTTTATCAACGCGACTATGCTCTGGCATGAGCTGAAATTCAATCAAATCACCTTTAATTGATGACAGCCCCTAATTTGCCAATGTCAGGGCTGCCCCTGTTCGGGTTGTCGCTGCACGAGTCCAGTAATGATTGCCAGCCCAAACACCCCGAGCAAGGCAAACCCGAGCAAGAGTTTGCCGCCTTCCAGCAACCCTGCCCCCAGAGCCACAATCGGCGGGTTTGAAATGGCAATGCTGAGCACTAGGGCGGGTGCAAAGCGCGTGATTGGAGCTTTGGTTAGGCCAACGCCGTAACAAACAAAATCAAAAAAGCCCGTCATCAGAAAGCCCGTCATCAAGAAAAAATTCTGTTCTAGATGGCGTTGACTGAGGGTATCGATGCGATGCATGAAGCTTTTGCCCACCAGCCGCTGCACGAATTGTCGACCGTAACGCCGAGACAGCAAGAAACTCAAAGAACAAGAGCATAGGTCGGCTAGGCAAATGACCGTTAGCCCCTGGGTAAACCCCAGCAGGCTACCCGATAAAACCGAATAGGCCGTTCCCGGCAAAGCCGGAATCACGACGCTGGTAAAGCGCAGCGCAAATATACCCACGGGTGCCCATAGTCCGAGTTGATCAACCTGAGCCCGAAGTTGAGTAACGCCATAGCGGTGGATCAATACTGTCGCCAGCGCCACAAGCAAAATCACCAGCAGCAACTGCAAGACTCGCAAGCTACGGATTTGCTTCATTAGAATGCCTCGGTAGATTGATCAACTGGCCTCATTCTCCAGGGTAGAACTCAATGAGTCAGAGACTGGATCCGTAGTCTTGGTAAAACAGCTTGGATAAATTAGGGGCAAGATTTGCCGGAGCATGAGCTGGATCAGGCGAGTGCCGTTGCCCCAATGCCAAAACTGAGGAATTTCATATACTTGCCCAGTTTGCACCGCTTTGAGCTGCTGCCAGCGCCGATCGGTCGTTAGTAGCTGGGACAGAGGTCGGGTTGCCGACCCGTAAGACTGAATCAAAACCACATCGGGATCAATCTTGGCAATTTTCGATAGCGACAAATAAGTCAAACCGGCTTCACCTTGGGTCAGATCAGGTTTCGACCAGGGAAAATGAGTAAACCGCTGTAGCAAACTCCCCAAAGTGCCGGTATCAGTCTCGATGGGATAGCGATCGCACCAGAGATTGAGCCTAGAGCCCCCCATCATCAGTACGGTTTTGCGGGGATGGTGTTGCAAGCACTGCCAATACGCTGTGAGCTGTTGGTCAAGCGCCGCGATTGCCGCTTCCGCCCGCTCCATGCGTCCGGTGAGGTAAGCAATATCCAGGAGCCTCAAAACGGCAGCCTTGTAACCGCTGTTCCCCATCAGGTAGAGCGGAGCCACAGTTGCCAACCGCCACCTTTGCAACCGATGGGGAAACTGCCAGCCCAAAATCAAGTCGGGTTGCCCTTGGGCGATCGCCCGAAGATTAGGCAAGACCCAAGACCCCACATCAATCCAGTCTTGGACCCTCTCGCCGTAAAACTCCGGTTGCCCTGCGACCCCACGGCGTAATCCCCCAATCGGTTCTAGCCCGAGCTCGATCAGGGCATCTATCCCGGAGGCACTCAGGCAAATCAAACGCTGAGCAGGTGTCTCTAGATCTATTCTGTGACCGGTACTGTCGTAAGCAAAATATGGACTCATTTGAGGCTGAATAGAATCAAGATAAGCCGTGCAGATCGCCCCAATCAGGCCAACGTGTAGCAGTAAAACTCAATAGCTCAAATGAAACGGAGTGCTAACTGGGGTTGAGTGAAACAACTCTAGGATGCGGTTGATCAAATATTGAAACCGCTCCTGGTTTTCATCATCTGGCAAATCCTGTCCCATGAACTGCCAGTCCTGAGTCGAAAACTGCCACTGGGGCTCCACTGAGGCAAAGGCGCAAGCTTCAATCGTACTCACTTGGCAGGTGGGGAGTAACAACCCCTTAGAAAATTGCACCTGCATCAGAATGCATGAGCAGTTCAACCCAGCTTGGCGTTTAGGGAAATAGAAATTGAGATCAATCGAGTGTGGATCGAGCTGGCACAGAGTCTGATAGTCCTCTAGCCAGGGCTTTAAGTCCACTTGTGCATTGGGGAATTCGGCCCGAAATAAAACCGCTAAGTGAGCGATTTTAGTGGTGATTTCAATCGTGACTGCTTGACTCGTAGCATTCATCGGTATTCACATCCTTTGATATTTGTTCGGATTTATTCTCGTCAAAGCAGCGCTAACTGTGTTGGGGTAGACGCCATAATTGGCACGTTTTTTCAATGCTCTATTAATGAGCGTGTGATCTCTGACAATTCAAAACGCTTTGCCAGAGATAATTTCTGACATTTCACACTGTGCGTCTAATTGCTTTCTGGATTAGAGCGAGGTGTTTGACGAGAATTCTTATTGAGAGTATATATCAATAAGAATCAAACGCAATCCCTTTAAGGAGGTTGATATGACTGTGTACGCAACTGAGTTGCGAGCGACGGCCCAGGCACTGGTGGCCAAGGGCAAGGGAATTTTGGCCATGGATGAAAGCAATGGCACTTGCAATCGCAGATTTCAGCAGTTAGGCATCCCGACAACTGAGGCTTACCGGCAAGCCTACCGGCAACTAATTTTGACGACTCCGGGATTATCTGATTACATCAGCGGCCCGATTCTCTATGACGAGACCCTTCGGCAATCGACAGATGACGGGGTCCCTTTTCTGAAGGTGATTACCGAAGCCGGAATGATTCCTGGCATCAAGGTTGATGCAGGTGCCAAGCCTTTAGCGAGTCGCCCCAGTGAGAAGGTGACAGAAGGGCTGGATGGCTTGGGCGATCGCGTCGCCGAGTACTACCGCATGGGAGCCCGCTTTGCCAAATGGCGAGCTGTGATCACCATTGGCAATGGCATTCCCAGTCGGGCTTGTATTGAGGCCAATGCCCATGCCCTGGCTCGATATGCGGCCATCTGCCAGGAAGGGGGTCTGGTGCCAATTGTGGAGCCAGAAGTGTTGCTCGACGGCGCTCACACGCTAGAGCTATGCCGACAGGTGACGAGCGAAACCCTCTATACCGTTTTTGATCACCTGCATACCCAAGGGGTTGCTTTTGATCAAATGATCTTGAAACCGAGCATGGTGATGCCGGGTAAGCAGTGCCCTCAGCAAGTGGGAATTGAGATGGTGGCGGAGGCAACCATCAACTGCTTGCGCAACCATGTGCCTGCTACGGTTGCGGGCATTGCCTTTCTCTCTGGGGGCCAATCAATGGAGTTAGCCTCAGCCCATCTCAATGCCATGAATGCATTATTCGGCAATGACTGCCCTTGGCCCGTGACTTTCTCTTACGCTCGGGCGATTCAGCAGCCTGCCCTGGACTATTGGGGCGGCGATCGCGATCGCGTACACAAGGCGCAGCAGCAGCTTCTGAAACGGGCCAAATTTAATAGCGCGGCCAGTCGGGGCGAGTATTCCAGCGATATGGAGAAAGCGCTCACCTTGGTTTAAGGCTAAATCGCGTCCTTTAGGTCTTCCCATGCAGGTTACATCTGGGGGCAGTAATGTCCCCAGATTTTCTGGTTGTACTCAATAGCTTTCTACTTACGATTGAATCCCAACAAAGTGATGTTCACATGCAAGGACACATCGAAAATGTCGTCTGTCTTACGGCCCCAAATGCTTGCAGGCAGCAAAGTTCCCCATAGTTTACAGATGCGTTCCTAGCGATTTACAGCAGACCTCTTAAATGGAGTCAGCTCAACCTGCCGCTAAAGCAGAATTAATTTAAAAGGAATTGTTTTCAATAAGCCTAAAAGTGAGGTATAGTTATCAAAGCTTATTGAGTTTAAGTCTCAACTAAAAGTTCAGCATTACGCTAAATAGGCAGACATTAGACACTCCTTCAAGCCTTGAATGAGTTGAAATTCTGCTGCTCTGGCATATTGCCGGTGGCCTTTTTGTGAGACTTGTTCCCGATAGCTAAAGATTTGTTCAGTGCTCAATGCAACTGGACCTTGTTGAACAAAGTTCCTCAGACATAAAGCCATGGCGAAAGTTGGATTATTTTATGGTTCGACCACCGGTAAAACTGCTGACGCGGCTGAGCAGATTCAGTCAGCTTTAGGAGGTGATGCCGTTGTTGACCTGCACGACATCAGCGAAAAAGGTGCGGATGATTTAGCCGAGTACGATTGCCTGATCATTGGTTGCCCCACCTGGAACATTGGTGACATACAGGATGATTGGGATGCGATTGTGGATGATTTAGATGAGGTTGACTTCAGTGGCAAAACACTGGCCTACTTTGGCACAGGTGACCAAGTGGGTTATGCCGATAACTTCCAAGATGCCATGGGCATGTTGGAAGAAAAAATCTCGGGCCTAGGGGGTAAAACCGTGGGTTATTGGTCTGCTGACGGTTATGACCATACGGAGTCTAAAGCCATTCGTGATGGCAAGTTCTGCGGCTTGGCTCTGGATGACGATAACGAGTCAGAGAAGACTGAATCCCGCATTCAAGCCTGGTGCGCTGATGTGAAGGCAGCCATGGCGCTCTAGCGTTGAGATTCACACTTTTTCCAGACGCTACTGGCAGTCAGCGGTCAATTGGCCAGGCTGCCAGTTTTTTATTGCTACTTGAGAGAATCACTATGGCAGATATCCCTGAAGGGCTATGGCTCTGCGCTAACCCCCGGCTCAGACAGTTTGATCGTCCCCTGTTCGATTTGCTCAGTCAGGATATCCAACTGCGCTGCTGGCATTATTCGCAAACTGCTGACGAGCCTTGCTCTTTAGAGATTGCCTTGCTGCTGCTGCATGATTACCTCAAACAACAACCTCGACCGATTCATTTGATTGGCCATGGTTTAAGCGGCATTGTGGGGCTGTTGTATAGCCAGCGCTATCCAGAGTATGTGCGATCGCTGACTCTGCTGTCAGTTGGTGTGACTCCCGCCGTTAATTGGCACGCCCATTACTATGCCTTGAGAGAGTCGTTGCCCTGTCGTCGCAGCATTGTCTTAAATCAGATGGTGCGGCTGTTGTTTGGGCCGCAATGCCCCAACCGGACCGCTGCACTGATGCGGATTTTGGCCAAGGTTCTAGATATGGAATTGACGCCCCATGCGTTGGGCCATCGCCAGACGATTCCGATGAGGGGCGTTGAGGTGCCTCTATTGGTCTGTCATGGTGCCAATGACATGATCTTGGATGCCAACAGCCAATCTCAATGGCAGAGGTGGTTTAAGCCGGGAGATCGCCGCTGGATGTGCCCTGAGGGCCGTCACTTTTTCCACTATGAGTATCCGCAACTGAGTTATCGGGTATTGCTGGACTTTTGGCAAGAGGCTGAAACACTCCCCCAAGCCGACTACGCCCTGGCAGCAGCTGCACGATAACCCTAAAAAAAGACACCCTGGTAAGGGTGCCTAAGTGTTGAGTTTGAAGCGAGAAATGGATGTCCGAGTCTCAGGCAGGACTAAGCCCAGCCCACTCGGTCCATCAATCGCACGGCATTATCTTGATAACGCCCGTAGTTCTCGACATTCACCTCGTCTTCAGTGAAGGGACCAAAGCCAGCAATCACTGAGTTGATCGGTGCATCGGTGTTGACCGGGTACTCGTTATTAGCGTTAGCAAAGAAGGTTTGAGCTTCCAGACCAGACAAATACTCTAAGAAGCGCACTGCGTTCTCTTTGCGGGGGCTAGTTCTCACGACCCCAGCACCACTGATGTTGACATGGGTGCCGCGCTCGCCTTCACCCTGGTTAGGGAAAAACACGCCGATTTGGTCAAAGATAGCTTGCTTCGCTTCATCCCCGTCCGTTTTAGAGCGGTGGTAGCGAGGCAGGTAGTAAGTATTGGCGATGGCTAAAGAGCCTAGGCCGGATGCTGCCGCTTCGATCTGGGCGCGATCGTTCCCTTCTGGTTCACGAGCAAAGTTGCTGACCAATCCTCTCGCCCAAGCTTCAATCTCGCGCTCACCGTGGGCGGCAATCAAAGATGCCACTAAAGACATGTTGTAGATATTGCTAGAGGAGCGAATCACAATCTGCTCATTCCACTTGCTGTCCGCCAAAGCCTCATAGGTGGACAAATTGCTGGGCTCAACCAAGTCCTTGTTATACATGATCACCCTGGCCCGTTTGGTCAGGCCAAACCATTGGCCATCAGGATGACGTAAATTTTCAGGAATGTTGGCCTCAAGGATTTCTGAGGAGGTGTCGGCAAAAATGCCGTCCCGCTGTGCCTGCCAAAGGCGGCCCGCATCCACCGTAATGAAAACATCCGCTGGGCTTCTATCCCCTTCCGCTTTAATCCGCTCTAGCAGCTCATCGGCCTTACCTTCCAGAAGATTGACCCGGATGCCGGTCTCTTCAGTGAAGGCTTCATATAGATCATCGTCACTGTCGTAGTGACGCGCTGAGTAGAGGTTGACGACCCCGTTTTGGGCAGCGGCAGGTTGGGGACGGGTGATTTGAGTGGCCGCAAGTCCGGCAGTGGCAGCAGCACCGCCAAGGACGAGCGATCGCCGTGAAAGTTTCATGGGAATCTCCTCAAGGTCAATTCTTGAGCTTAAAGTTAGGCCACAGCATCATACCACTATTGACATCAGCTATTATTTAATTGGCATTTGAAAAGCTAAAAGCCTTGTCTGGCAAGCATTTTTAGCTTTCAGCCCAACTTCAACTAAGGCTCTAATCAAGGTATATTTCTTTTAGAGCAATCCAAAAATGATCTTTCTAACAGCCAGAGTCGATAGTTTTCGGCTCTGATTAAATGATGACCGTGATGAATAGCACTCAATTCTGTCAAGCTAACTGATTTTAGATCGCGACAAATTTCCGTATCTTGAACACTGACTCTCCCAAGAATCCATTCAAGCAATCGCCTGATACCTTTGCAGTAAAGGGTAGACAGGGTTTTGGGCTAGGCAAGATCGGTATTGCTCTAGCATTCTCTCTGCTCTTGCATCTTGTTGCTATAAAGATGCCGATGCCATCCCAGCAGAGCGAGCCGGATGAATCCTTAGAAGTGGTAGAACCTGTTCCTATTAAGCTTGAACCAGAAGCGCTCGAAGTCGATATCGCTACAGCCCCCGCTCCTGAGCAATCAGAGCCGAAATCTAAGCCCGCCTCTAAACCTGAACCGCAATCTGCTGATACGGCTCCCCCTCGTCAGGATGCATCCCTGGAGTCTGAGGCAGAGCCAGTTATCAGCAATGAACCAAAGGCATCAGAGAACGAGTCCAATGTTGAGCCTACTGAGCCCGGTGATGAAGCGCCGTTTGAGTACAGCTCGGCAGGCTTTGCCATCTTAGATGAGGTTTTTCAGCTAGCGGGTAGTACCGCTTGTGGCAATCAAGAAGGATGTTTCCAAGTTGATGAGAGTTTTCGCGATGCTTCGGAGGATCTAGAGGCGTTATTCAAACGTCAAGGATATGAATCTAACGAAATTCAAGTTGCTGAGGATTCGGCCTATAAGGCTTATCGGTTGACAAGCCTTGAAAATCCTGATCTCACCCAGTATTTGTATGTGCTCAACAGGGAAATCGATAACGGTCCTGGGCAATTCCCCGATATCGTCACGTTCTATTTGGTAACTCAAGAAGCGCAAACCCTAGACGACTTGAATCAGAAATTGGCTACGAATTAGGGCTGCGTGTAGTCGTTAAAACCAGAGCTATTCGGCCCATTGAGGCAAATCCCTGGTTTCCCTCTAGCCGCTTTCGTTTCCTGACACAATAAAAGGCAACATTGCTGGAGATCACCCGATGCGATTTATCCCTTGGCTTCTCACTGGCCTGCTTGCCGGAGTGCTGATCACCGTCAGTTCGCCTCCTTCTCTAGTGCCAGCCGCCCATGCTCAGGCAGAGACTGATGATCGCCCCGCCGGTACCCCACCGCCTCTGCCAGACGGCTTCAAAACCTACACGCTACCAGGCACCTTCTCCATTCAGGTGCCTGAGACCTGGTTTGCCAGCGGCTCCGAAGCAGAACGCTACGCGGTGATTACCAACTTTGAGGGCGATCGCGAACCGCAACCAGAGGACATCAAAACAGAGATTTGGTTTACCGAAGAAACTGCTGATACTGCGGTCAATCGATCGATTCAAGACATCATCAACAACGGTTACGCCGTCAACAGCTACCGCCAAGTGGATGTGAATGAATTGCGAGCCCTGCGCTTGTGGCTCGTTGATCTGCCCCTCGATTACCCGAACCAGCTGATTACCTATATCGGTTATGGCAGCTACGGTACGGCTATTTTGATTACGCACTATAACCAAGAAGATGAAGCCACAACGGCGCTGGTTGCCCAGATTCACGATTCCTTTGGGCTGCTATTTCAGTGACGGTGGGTCGCAATCCAATCAAGATGGTGAATACTGCATTACTGTGACCGACATAGGTCAGCCAGGATGGAATCAGCACCTGAAGCGGTGTAATGTCGGCAGCTTTTTGGGCCTGGCGATCCATCTCACCAAGAGTAGAGGCTGAAGCAGTGGCAAAAATTTTGGTCGTGGTCCACCAAGACACTTCTAATCCGGGACTGGTCGGGCAAAAGTTAGTGGCGCGGGGGTATCAACTCGATATCCGTTGTCCAGCGCTGGGCGATCCCCTGCCAACGACCCTGGCGGATCACGCGGCCACTGTCATTTTTGGGGGACCCATGAGCGCCAATGACGACTCGACACTGCCCTTTATTCACCAAGAACTTCAATGGATTCCCACGGCCCTGGCTGCAAACAAACCCTACTTAGGCATTTGTCTCGGAGCCCAACTGCTGGCACGGGTTCTCGGCGCGGCTGTTGCTCCCCATCCAGAGGGCTTTAAGGAAATTGGCTACTACCCCATTACCCCGACTCGCCAGGGTTGCGATCGCTTCCCCCAGCCCATGTCGGTTTACCAGTGGCACGGGGAGGGGTTTGAACTCCCCAAGGGTGCCGTTGCTCTTGCCACGGGCAACAACTTTGAGCATCAAGCCTATTGCTATGGTGATGCGGCCTATGGTTTGCAGTTTCATCCTGAAATAACCACCCCCTTAATCGATGAATGGACCACGCGCGGAGCGGACCAACTGACGGGTTTAGGCGTCTATTCTCGCGATCAACAGTTCAAGCAACATCAGCAACTGGGTGCCGAAGTCAACGGTTGGTTAGACCGCTTTCTTGATCAATGGCTCACGGCAAGCTGGGCGGAACGGATGTCTGCATAGACTGTGGAAAAAAACCTCAGCCTGTGGAAAAACTGGGGAAATATTGTGGAAAACAAGTAATAATTGGGGAGAAAGCCGTGTGCATCGGGGTTTTAGGGCCGGGATTGATCTTGCAGATGCTGACTACTCAGCGATCTACATCACTATCAATCCTCGCCACTATCAATCCTGCTACAAAAGGTTAACCCGCGACAGGGCTAAACTTGTCCGGGCACAATAGAAACAGAATATCCTTTCTTAAATCAAGCCTCAAATGCACGGATTTGAGATAGCCGCCCTGTAAAGTAAGTGGGCCATACATACGCATCGTCACGAGGAGCGCCAACCAGAATGGGAGGGCATTGCCGCTATCAAAGCATCCGCTGGATTATCCTGCTTTTGGGATTCGGCCTGACCGGTTGTCCTGACACTTTGGACACGGGTCGTTATTCCCCCGAATCCCCTGCCATACCCGTGGCTGAAATCACAAGTCCGAGCATTGTTCCGGCGGCGGGGCAGTCAGTATCTTATGAGATCTGCGCGGATCTGACTACTTGGATGCGCCCTGAGCTGACCGTTCAGCAGCAAACTATTTTGCAAGATCCACGTTATGGTCAGGCGCTGGAGCAGGACTCTCTCAGCAGTTTATCTGAGCAGTTCTGGACTCAGTCCATCATTAGCTTTACCACCTATGGTCTAAGTGCTCGGGTCGAGCCGCTGAACCTGAGTGGTGTGTGGACGGCGACAGCCCACATGGAACCCTGTTATGCAGGCGATCGCCCCATGGCTATCAATCAAGGCGACTGGGCGGAGGTGTGGCTGATTGGCCATCGCGTTAATGATATTGAATGGGTCAATGGCCAATACCGACTCACTGTAGACCCCACCTCCCAAGGGCTCCAGGTGGTTCAGTTTGAGCGCCTAGAAACGCAAGGCGCTTTAGCATTAGTCGCCACTACGCCGGAAGGGACGACGGTACCCTCAATTTCTGGAGACTGGTAACCGACTCAAAAATAGGGCTCTAAGCAAAAGTGGCGGGGTTGCTACAAGGCCCAGCCACTTCTGGCTATCTGCAGATAGCAAGCCAGATCAACCTAACCCGCCACAGGCGTCAGCCACCCTGCGCTCAGCACAATCGTCAAACCCATAAAGAGGACTGTTAGTGTCCATGTGGCCCGATTGAGGGTAATCTCTGCACTCTTTGTGCTGGTAAACATCTGAGCTTGCCCCCCCAAAGCACCGAGGCCATCACCCTTCGGGCTGTGGAGGATCACTAAAATCGTTAGCCCTATGGCTGATACGGTCCAAATGATTTTGAGGAGGGTAATAAGCGTCATCGTTGTAGCGTCAATTCCGTAGGACTAAGCGCTCGACTTAGGCTGTATAAACCTATCGGAGCAAATCTGATCATAACACTTAGCCTCAATGGGCCGAACAACAGCCAGATAACATCTGAGGCGGGTCATTCAAGACGATGAGTGACCTTGAAGCTGCCTACATTGAGCCAATAATAGGTTCGTGAATGCTTGAACGCTCTAGCGACTGAGCCGCACAGGGGTACGATTCGCTTTTACATGAATTGTGCTTGGCACAACCATTGATTGGCCCGTCATCTCTTCAGGCTGGGAAATTTTTAGGATATCTAGGATTGTCGGCGCAATATCAGCCAAACGACCATCCTGACGGAGTTCAACATCCGTACCGTATCCTGCGATTTTGAGTTTCTCACCCTCGACCAAAATAAACGGCACAGGGTTTGTGGTGTGGGCAGTCCAGGGCTTATGGTTTTCGTCCCACATGTATTCCGCATTGCCGTGGTCAGCAATGATAATCGCGGTTCCTCCAGCCCGACTGATGCCTTCCAGCAAGCGGCCCAGTTGCCGATCAACCGCTTCTAGGGCTACCACAGTTGCGTCTAAATTCCCCGTATGGCCCACCATATCTGGGTTTGCGTAGTTGATCACTACTAAAGAGTAGATTTCCTTTTCTATGGCCGCTAAGGCCGTATCAGTCACCTTGTTAGCCGACATCGTTGGAGCATTGTCATAGGTGGCCACCATGGGGCTGGGAACGAGTTCGCGATCTTCCCCCTCAAAAGGTTCTTCTAAACCCCCATTAAAGAAATAGGTGACGTGGGCATATTTCTCTGTTTCAGCGGTGCGAAATTGCTTCAGCCCATGATTCGCAATCACCTCTCCCAAAATATTGCTCAGGTTTTGCGGGGTAAACGCAACCTTCACAGGTAGGTGACTGTCGTACTGTGTCATGGTCACGAATGTGAGCGGTTCGATCAGCGATCGCTCAAACGCATCAAACTTCGGATCCACAAACGCTTGGGTCAACTGGCGGGCTCGATCGGGGCGGAAGTTGAAGAAAATCACCCCATCACCAGGTTCTACAGCACCTGGCGCTAGACGGACAGGGGTCATGAATTCATCGGTAATATCTTCCGCATAGGCGGCCTTCATGATCTCGACCGGTGAGAGATTAGACCCTTCACCATCCTCGGTCATGACTCGATAAACCTTCTCCACCCGATCCCAGCGGCGATCGCGATCCATGGCGTAATAGCGACCACTCAGAGTAACCATACGACCAAATTTATTTTTGTCAATGTAGTCCTGAATCGCCTGAACAGACGCGTGCCCTGCTGTCGGCTTCGTGTCGCGGCCATCCGTCACCACGTGGATACAGACCTCATCAATGTCCTGACTTTTGGCCATATCCAAGAGGCCAAACAGGTGATTGATGTGGGAATGAACCCCGCCATCTGAACAGAGCCCAATTAGGTGAAGTTTCGTTTTGCGATACCGCACGGCTTGGCACACTTCTAGAAGCCTTTCGTTTTCCTGCAGGCTATCGTCAGCAACCGCATCTGAAATACGCACCAGCTCTTGGGGAACCACACGCCCCGCCCCAATATTGAGGTGACCCACCTCAGAATTACCCATCTGCCCATCTGGTAGGCCCACATCTTTACCTGAGGTCTGAATCAGGGTGTGGGGATAGACGGACCATAAACTGTCAATCACAGGCGTGTTCGCTGCAGTGACTGCGTTACCGTCCTGGTTCTCTCGATACCCCCAACCATCGAGAATGATGAGCACCATAGGTGGGACAGGCGCTGGTGTCATATTGCAAAAATCCTTGAACGCTTAAGCACACGTCGAGGCGATCATACCACCCGGTTTTTAGTCAGTTAGAGTGATAGATTCACGGAAATCAGCCTCATATGTGGATGAGGTATTTCTGCTTTCTCAAGTCGGCAAAACCTTTTGTAGTCAAGCTTCTCAGCGCTAGGGAACAGCAGTATAAACAATTCAGACCCGCAAGATCTTACCTTGCTCAAGGCCATAGCATTAGACAACCTATTTATGAGAATTTTTGTAAATTTTGTTGGCGACCTTGCGCTAATTGCCAAGACTTGGGGAACAGATGAAAACCATTTTCGTGTGGACTAAAATCCCTTCAAATCCTTTCTAGGCTTTCTTTCTAGGCTACTTCTAGGACTTCCTAAGCCAGCCTAAAAGGGTATGCACGGGAGAAAAACCGAGCTAAAAATGAGAATTTCTCGCAATCAGGCGTAATTGGACTCTAGAGCTCCTGAGAGCGTGGCTCACAGCCTTGATGCTGCCCTAGCATCCGAGTACTGCTCGCAGGGCTGCTTTCCGTCAGCTAATTGGGGCTCGGTGCTGCGCAGCGGTGACAAATGCCTCACAGTACTGTGGGTATCCCCCAGGGAACACAACATTGAGCCTTAGGGGATCCTTTTGATCGCGGGGATCACCCGGCCCTGCAGTCACGATTGGTTGACCCTCAATCGTCTCAAGCTTGAGGGCACGGCGATTTTTCAATTCTCCGCTGCTACTGTCAACATAAGTGACTACGTTGTCGGTGTCGAAGATTTCACCCAAAGTCTGAATCAGGTGCAAAAAGTTGCGATCGCTCCCTCCCCGCTTCGCCACCAGTCGGCTTTCAACACTCTCAACTGCACTGGTTACTGTATCTCCAACCCCAACTAGGGCAGGCATCAACGCCGGATCAAACTTAGCTTGGGCCAGTGCCAGCAGCGCGTCTTGCTCATGGGGCGCTTGCCGCGCATTAAAATCTTCTCCTAGTGGATATTCACCAGTCCGTGCCCCATAGTAGCGATTTAGCAGGACCAAAACGCCCGCCTCTTTTACAGCCCCCCGCAGCATAAATTGAAAATCCGTTGTGCCTGATTCTGAGGCTTGGCTGAGCCAAATAATCTCCTTCCCATCTTGATCGCGACCGTGATTTGGGGCGTAATGGACGAAAAAAGAAGCCCCTAATCCCTGTTGATCCGCCTCCTGCAAAAGCTTATCCATCAATTGCTGCATGGCCTTTTGTAAGGCCACGTAGGTTTCCTGTGCTGTTCCTAATGCCTTGTGAAACGTGTTGAGATTGGCCGTGGGCGAGGCCACATTATCCAAAGCAGAGGCTTGAATCAGTGATTCCAGTTGCTCTGCTTCTAAACCCAGCTCATGGCTTTGGGCAAATGCTGTCAGGGCTTGACGAATTCGCTGCGGCACTTGTTTGAGAAAGGCTAATTCAGCATCGCTAACGCCAGGATAGGATACATCGCCCTGGCGATCTTGCCACTGCACCCCACCCGCCGCGAGTCCCGGTAAATATCGACCTACTTTAGGCGACGTCTGTTCTGCCCAAGCTTTGTCAACAATATTGTTGACGCCCCTCAAACCAATGTGCTCGCCATTGGTGAGCACGTAAAAATGCCCGTCAAAGGCCGCGGTCGCCTGCACATAAGCTAAATCAATGCGGCGCGTTAGGGGATCATTGACCAATCCCATACAAACCCCATCCAAGTCTTGAATAATCAGCAGGTTCTCAGTGGTGGCCAGCTGCTCAATCCAGCGTTGATGATCGAGTGAATATTGGGCTTGACTGAGGCGTTGGGGCTGAATCGCCGAAGAGGACATATCGATAAAACCAGGGCTGCGATTTCAGGCTACCAATGATTGGTCCCTGTTATCTGCAAGCGTTTACAGAGCCTGTGAATCCTACTTTTGCCAGGTTTCGCGGCGCAGCAAGGGGTTCACCAAATCATTGAGCCCTTCTCCCACTAGGGACAAGCCGGTCACCATGAAGGTTAGGGACAATCCTGGAAATAAGGCCGTCCACCAAATGCCTGTGGGTAAAGCATCAAGGGCTTGGCGGATGTCGGCCCCCCACTCTGGCGTTTGCTCAGGTAAGCCTAAGCCCAAAAAACCCAGCCCGCCCAGGATCAAAATCGCATCGGCTGCATTCAAAGTAAATAAAACCGGGACGCTTTGCACCACATTTAAAAACAGGTAGCGGCTCAAGACCGTCCAGGTGGAGGCCCCCATGGCTTGAGCCGCCTCAATGAACAGCTCGGTTTTGACGCTAACGGTATGGTTACGCACCACCCGATAGTACTGGGGCACATAGGCAATACTGAGGGCGATCGCTGCATTGATCACTCCCCGACCCACCACAAAAGCCAGGGTCACTGATAGCAGAAGCCCCGGCAAGGTGTAGACGGTGTCCATTAAAAACACCAGTACGCGATCCAGACGCCCCCCAAGATACCCACTGACCATGCCTAAGGGCACCCCCACCACCACGCTCATGGCCGTGGCCAGCAGCACCACTTGCCAAGCGGCTCGGGTGCCGAAGCAGGTGCGTGATAGCACGTCGTATCCCTGCCGGGTGGTGCCCAGCCAATGCTCGGGTGAAGGCGGCTGATGGATGGGATTGGTCAGGGCAGCGGTGGGATCAAGCAGTAAGCCCCATTGCTGAAGCAGGGGAGCCAAGAGCGCGATCGCCATGAAACAGGCCGTGATTGCAATTCCGATCCCCATGAAGAGCGCCGAAATATTGGCCCCTTGCCCTTTGGGCTTAAACAATCGAAACGTGGACGCCAACAAGTTTTGGGAGGTCATGGCGGCGGCTAATTTTGAAAGTCTTGAGGTCCGGTATAGCCTGAGGCTTCTGCCAACGTGCCTAAGGCTTGCGTACCGCCATAAAATTGACCATTCACCTCCCAGGTGGGGAAGCCCGTCACCTCCGGCTTAGATTGACAGATGGCTGATTGAGGATTTTGGCCATCCTCGGCACATTCCACATAGGGAATAATTTTGGCGGCTTCTTGCCCAAACAGTTGCTTTTGGTCGTGGCAGTGGGGACACCACCAGGCCCCGTACATGGCCGCACCACTCTCTGTTAAATGTTCTGCCAGTTGAAGTTCAGACGGGCCAGAGGTGGTCGTGATCGGCGGGCCTGCTTCCCCAGGAATATTGGACTCTGCCAACTGAGGATTATTGATTGGGGCATAAATCGCCAAAGTCCCAATAACGGTGACAACAGCCACAATCAGCCCCGAAAAAATCAATTGACCGCCGTCCTCCCACCTGCGGCCCACCACCGTTAGCACCAGCATCGAGACGGAGAAGAGCGCTGACGTAATGCAATAGATACAGGCCGCTTTGAGTTCAAACGCTAGCAGGTACATCAGGTAACCGCTGAAGGTCACCATAGCGATCGCGCCAATGAATAGAAGAAACCAGCTCCAGTCCGTCAGAGTTTTGTTGAGTTCTTTGTTGCTCTCTTCGCTCACCGCTAAGGGGCCTAGCGAGAACGTTGCCATACCGGCATAGCCTAAGAATCCAAAAATCGTCAGCGGAATACCAAAGATCATCGCGTAAGGGCTAGATAAAACGCGATCGCAGGCTTCTGTTGGGCAGGTGGCATCACCGCCCATCACTTTCACGACGGTCAGATACAGAGTGCCGAGCGCACCCATGATGGCGATCGCCCCAATCATCCAGCGAGACCAGCGATGAATCCAAAGGGTTTCTTGGCGACGGCGTCGCATAGGCGCGGACCTCCCAATCCAGTCAGCAAACATCCTCACCTATTCTGCCTTAGCAAGCAATTGAAAAGTGAAATTTACAAGAGAACTATTGGGACTGATTGGGGCCAGAGCATTGATCAACGATAATTTCAGCGTGACTCTGGCCACTAACCGACCTGCACCACCGACCGATCCAGCACATGGGTTTCAGGCGTTTCCCGCTGCTGTACCCCAGTCTCTAAAGCTTCAATAAATTGACTGACGCGAATCGGATCAATCGGCTGGTTAATATCCCCTTTACGCTTCAGGGAGCTGGCCACAATCACCCCATCTGCCGACTGAATCAACTGACCGATGTTGGACCAATCGGCCCCACTGCCGATAAAGACTGGCATTGCCCCTGCTGCGGCTTTCGCCAGTTCTAAATCTTCTAAGGTAGGCGGACGTCCCGTCGCCCAGCCGGACAAAATCACCCCATCCGCTAAACCCCGCTCCAGAGTTTCCTGCACAGATGTCGTCAGGCTGGGGGAACCAAGCGGGCGGGCATGTTTCACCAGCACATCGGCAAAGATTTGCACCTCGCTGCCCAGCTCCCGGCGATAGCGCAGCAGCTCATGGGCTTGCCCCTCGATCAGGCCCTGATCGGTTGCCATCACGCCTGACAACACATTCACGCGAATAAACTGAGCCCCCACACAGGTGGCGATCGCCAACGCACTGTGGGCATCGTTGCGGAGCACATTCACCCCAATCGGGACTGTCACTAATTGCTGCAGGCGATGCACCACTAGACTCATGGCACTCACCACCGCTGGATCTACACGGGACTTCGGGAAAGGGGCATCAAAAAAATTCTCGACAATGATGCCGCTCACCCCGCCAGATACGAGTGCAGTTGCCTCTTGCTCAGCCCGGTCAATCACCGTTTGCAAATTACCTTGCCAACGGGGAGATGTGGGCAAGGGGAGTAAGTGAACTACCCCCAAAACTGGTGTCGAAGTCTTAAACAGGGTCGTTACACTCACGGGGAAAAGCTCGGGGCAATGACTGCAAAAATTGCGTGGGTTTCATCAAACGTTACCTACGCCCCCTTCAATTTACCCCAAGGTCCTCCCCCGTTTTTGTTGAATCCCGCGATTGCGACCAGACATCCTGGTGCTTCCGACTGCTGTCTCACTTTGGTCTTGCAGTAAGTCGCTGACCCAGCATGCACCATCGGAATCGGCACAGTAGTATGGAGGTTTGAGATCGATAATCCTCTGACTGCAAACTGCCAATTATGACGACCCCTGCACCCACTATTGCAATTACTCACTTGGGCTGTGAGAAGAACCGGGTTGATACCGAGCACATGCTGGGATTGTTGGTTCAAGCCGGATATGCGGTGGATTCTAATGAAGAGTTTGCCGACTACGTCATTGTCAATACCTGTAGCTTTATTGAGTCGGCCCGCCAAGAATCGGTCAGAACGCTAGTAGAACTAGCAGAAGCGCAGAAAAAAGTCGTGATTACCGGCTGCTTGGCTCAACATTTTCAAGAGGAGCTATTGAATGAAATCCCAGAAGCGGTTGCCCTAGTCGGTACAGGGGATTATCACAAAATCGTTGAAGTTATCCAGCGGGCAGAAGCTGGGGAGCGGGTCAAAGTGGTTTCCACTGAACCTACCTATATTGCCGATGAAACTCTGCCCCGCTACCGCACCACCAGTGAAGGCACAGCCTACCTGCGAGTGGCTGAAGGCTGCAATTATCGCTGTGCGTTTTGCATCATTCCTCACCTGCGAGGCAACCAGCGATCGCGCCCGATTGAATCTATCGTGGCAGAGGCCCATCAGCTTGCTGCCGAGGGTGTGCAAGAGCTGGTGTTGATTTCACAAATTACGACTAATTACGGCGCTGACTTATACAGCCAGCCCCGCCTAGCAGAACTGCTGCGTGCCCTTGGTGAGGTAGATATCCCCTGGATTCGCATGCATTATGCCTATCCCACCGGCCTCACACCAGCGGTGATTGCCGCGATTCAAGATACTCCGAATGTTCTGCCCTACCTGGACTTGCCGCTGCAGCATTCCCATCCTGAGATGCTACGGTCCATGAATCGGCCTTGGCAGGGGCGCGTCAATGACGACATTATCTATCGCATTAAAGAAGCCTTACCCGAGGCAACTTTGCGCACTACCTTTATTGTCGGCTTTCCTGGGGAAACCGAGGCCCACTTCGAGCACCTACTCAACTTTGTTGAGCGCCATGAGTTCGATCATGTCGGTGTCTTCACCTACTCAGCGGAGGAAGGGACGCCCGCTTTTGAGCTTCCCAATCAAATTCCTCAAGGCATTATGGATGAGCGCCGAGAAGCGCTGATGTTGGCTCAGCAGGCCATCTCTCTCAAGCGCAATCAGCAGCAGGTGGGCCAGATCGTGCCGGTTTTAATTGAGCAAGCCCATCCCGGTACGGGTGAGCTCGTTGGGCGATCTGCCCGCTTTGCCCCTGATGTCGATGGTTTGGTTTATATCAAAGGTGACGCTCCCCTCGGCCAAATGCGTTTTGTCACGATTGAATCCGCAGATGCCTATGACTTACAAGGCTCCTTAGTACCGTCAGCGGAACTCATCACGACAGCTTGATCCGCTGAGCAGCCATTACGGTGTGTATGAATGCATACCACACCCCCCAGTGCAAGACCTAAACTAGATCTATAGGGGAAGCCTCTATCTCATATCGTTGATGCATTTCAGGAGGTCACCGACCTATGCTAGTCGTGATGATGGATCAACAACTGTTGTCTCCTACAACCGTTTGTCCAACCTGCCTTATGGCTGATCGCGATGGCAATCCCCGCTGGCACCACGGGCAACTTCGATGTGGCAAACGTCTCGTCAATAGCGAGAATGGCCACCCTGCTCAATATGAATGCCAGATGGGATTCCGCATTGCCCATGTCGACTCTGTTGCGTAGCAGCACACTTTAAGCCCAGCGCTTCACAACAGCGATCTTCAATAATTCTGGGCAAATCCCCTAAGCGACCCAGTTCTCAGTTAGCATTCAATACATTAATAAAATTTTGAGCAACTGGTGGAGGTCTTTGGTTCCCATGACTTGGCGTGGTACAGCAACAGCCCAAGATCGTTTTTTTGGTTCGCTTCCGTACCTGCTTCCCCTAATGGAAGTGTCCTTACTAGCCCTATCCTACGCGGTACGTTTTGGAATTGGTTTGTTTGCTCAGTTCCCGATTTTTAGCCTGATTTTAGTTCCTTTGTCACCCCTAATTCGGGTCTATACAGCGTTTCCGTTCGCAGGCTTGATTGTCTTTATATTGCTGTTGTCTCTGGTCGTCCGTAACAGCAACATCAGTCACTTCATCCGTTTCAATACGATGCAAGCGATCTTGCTTGACATTCTCTTAATCGTTGGCCAGATGATCTTGAACTTAATCTTGCAACCGGCATTGGGAACAGGCTTGATTCTAGACACTCTTTTAAATGTTGTTGTGCTGGGTATCTTGGCTGCTGTGTCTTATTGCGTTGCCCAGACTGTGCTCGGTCGATATGCCGAAATCCCAACGCTGTCGGAAGCCGTTCATATGCAGGTCCGTTAATCTTTTGCTTTTCAGCATTACTCTGGCGTAAAACCTATGGGTTTCAAGGCGTAGCTCCCTCTGGGTTACGCCTTATTGATGGGAACAGCAGGCTGAATTCGGGCCTGTACTCTATTCTCTAGGGCACCGATCCCTTCGATTTTGATCCGAACGCGATCGCCAATTTGCAGTGGGCCAACGCCCTCAGGGGTGCCGGTCAAGATCACATCTCCCGGCAGCAGCGTCATAATTTGGCTAATGTATGCCACTAGCATTTCAGGTTTAAAGATCATGTCGGAAATCGCTCCCACTTGCACCGGGGACTCGCCATCATTCAGCATCGTTTGAATTTGTGCCTCTGGGTTTAACTCCCGCACAATCCAGGGGCCTAGGGGACAAAAAGAATTAAACCCCTTAGCCCGAATCCATTGACTATCTTGGCGCTGTAAATCTCGGGCTGTAACATCATTAGCAATGGTATAGCCCCAGATTTTTTCACCCGCCTCTGCCTCTGAACAATCCACGCAGCGATCGCCCATCACCAATGCCAGCTCTCCTTCATAGTCAACACGCTGGGATTGGGGCGGGTAGAGTATCGGAGCCATATGAGCCGTCACAGCGGTGGAGGGCTTCATAAATAGCAGGGGCTCTTGAGGTAAGCCCCCCTCCATCTCAGCGGCGTGGGCCGCATAGTTTTTACCGACAGCCACAATTTTGGAGGGCGCGCAGGGAGCCATGAGTTGATAGGTCTCTGCTGTCAAGACAACATCCGTCTCCTGCCCTTGTAACCAAGGTGGTGCATCTAATACATGCACGCTGTAGTCAGGCTGGAGCAAACCGTAATGGAGCTGCCCCGATTGTGACTGAATTCGGACATAGCGTTGCGCCATAGGAATCCTTGAAAAGACCTGGTATGATTGTAAATCCTTGCTTTTAGCTCACCACTTTTAGTGCGATGCAGCCCAATTCGGATTCACTCTATTAGGGCTGATCAATCTGATTAGTAGCTGTAGCAAAAGCCACTTGTCCACAAGGAGTCCCTATGGGTCAGTTTATGTACGAAACGATGTATATTCTTCGCCCTGATTTGAGCGAAGAAGTCGTCGATGAAGCCATTGGTCAGTACCAAGGCATTATTCAGGAACAAGGCGCAGAAATTCTCGAAACCCAGCATCGGGGCAAGCGTCGCTTAGCCTACGATATTCAGAAGCATCGTGAGGGCATCTATATCCAGATGAACTACACTGGCCCTGGAAAAGCTGTCGCCCCGTTAGAGCGGGCGATGCGGCTGAGCGAAAGTGTTCTACGCTATTTGACGATCAAGCAGGAGATTAGCGGCGATGCAGAAGAGGTCGATTTAGAAGCCTCCGCCGTCACTGATGCGCCATCTGCCCCTCCCCCAGGTGCAGCCTAAGTTCGACTGGTGCGCCTGCTACGTTCATGTCTAGACAGTCCTGAATAGCGGCGGCACGCAAATTAAACATTTCGACTCCATATCTCTATTGTTAGGATTTTGAAACAATAGAGATTATTTTTTGCTTATCTAAGTGTTAATCGGTGCCACTTATATTAAGTGGTGCTACAGTATCGGCAATACAAGCCGAATCAGGTGTGCTTTAGCGGTTTGGAGCGTTTATCTTTTTGAATTCTGGAGTGGCGTTGTGACGCAGGCGGTAAATCCATCCTACTCATCCACTCAAGCTGAAGTGGTGCGGCTGCAAGACGAGTTGCAGATGCGGGATGAGCTCGTACAGCAACTCTCCCAAGAGCTTTTTCGCCTTGTGAAGGGCAACACGGGCTTTATACCTAGTCCCGTCACTTCTGAGCAGCATCAGGCTGAGGTCAGGGCCTTACGTGAGCAACTGAGTGGCGTTGAGCAACAGGTTTCGTTCTATCAAGAGCAATTGGACGATCGCAATACTGAAACGTTGCAGTTGCGACAAACTGTCCAGGAATTGACGGATCGCACCCGTATGCTGGAGCAAGTTGTGCAGGAATTGCCTAAAGTTTATCGACAAAAGTTTGCTGAACGCCTGGATACAGTGCGGCAAAAAGTGAGTCATCTCCAGCAGGAAAACCGTCAACTTCAAGCTGAATTACAGAGTGTCAGTTATCGTCTGGCCGTACGCACCCGTCGCTCTCAAGAGCTTGATTTACCTAGCTTTGGTCAGGTGACCTTGCCAGGATTTAGCACGCCCTAGGGCGCGTCGTTGATTATCGGTGAAAGCTTTGCTTTTGTGCCCGTTCCTAGGCACTCTTGCTTCTGGGAATTATAGAGGCAAGTTACTGGAGTCAACCGGCGGCAGCTTCCCTAAGTACACCAGTGCCTGATGAAGCAACGTTGCTACTTCTGCTCTCGTGGCTGGCTGGTTTGGGCGAAGTAAAGCGGCTTGGTCTGTCTCTCCTTTAGCTAGGTCTGTGGCAATTACTGCGGCAACTGCATCCTCTGCCCAGGGGGGAATTTCGCTGCTATCTTGATATCTCGCCAATATTGCAGCGCTATCAGCAGTGGGCTGCAGCTGTAAACCAGCTGCGATCGTTGCGATTACTTGCACCCGAGGGACCGTTTGATCTGGCTGAAAGCGCGCATTGGGATATCCCTGCATAAAACCAGTTGCTACAACAGTTTGAATCGTATCAGTGGCCCAGTATTCAGGTGGCAGATCAGCAAAGGCGAATGGACTATCTGCTTGACTCGATAATTCGAACGTGGGTACAAGTTGCGCAGCTAACTCAGCTCGGGTCATGGCTTGGTCAGGTCCAAACGTGCCGTCTGGGAAACCGGCTAAAATTCTCTGGCCTGTCAGCGCATCAATATAACGTTTAGCCCAATGGTCAGAAGGCACATCAGAAAAAGCTAAGGGGGGACGCGCAGTTTCTACTGAAGGCTCAACTGGAGCTTCTGCGATCGGTACAAGGGGCTCAGGCACAGCCAAGTTCTGCTGTTGTGCAGGTGCAGATACGGGCAACGGAGAGACAGATTGCAAAGCCATTGCAACCTCATCTGCCTCAGGAGGTGAAAGCACAGCCAGAGATTGCGGAGTGAGGTCAGCCTCGCGCAAATCTGACAGTAAGGGTAGCCCTACTGGATTCGCTTGGCCCTCTGGCTCAAGCTGCGTTTTACGAAGCAACTGGTCATTGGCAAGCTCTTTGATCGCTTCGTCTACTGGTGCCGAGCGATTTTGCAGAATGCCCTGGGCACCTTGAAACCAACCTGACTGAATCAAAGCCCATCCTAAAACAGTGCCTAAGGCACCTAGCGCCACGACGACAGCAATCCACTCATCATCACGATTTGCAGGAGGAGGGGGCTGTGGAAACGGATTAGACATAAGCAAGAGCCGCGAGCTAAGAGTGCAACTTTGGAGACATTCTTGCAGGTTCAAGCCGGTTTAAACTATATTGCATTCTGTTATTAAGGTTTGTAAAACGTAGGCGCTTGCCTTTCTTTCGCTTTGCCAGCCAGATACTCCCTGTAATTTGACGGTATGAGATCTCCCCATTGGATAGGTGCTTTAACGCTGACAGTTGGTTTGCTCGCGAGTTTTGGCTTGATGGGCGATGGTCCTTATGGACCGGTCTTCGACCATCGCGTTTCTCAGCAGGATGCCGGTGAATCTTGGGCCGTCAATGGCAGCACTGATCATGGCCCAAAACGCTCAACGCTCCGTTCTTTGTTGGCCGCAGCTGAACCTTTGGCCTATTTGCCGATGATGAAGCAAGCGGTGGCTGCAACTCCAGCCCGCTTGCCCGATGGCACTCCCCTGGCTAAAGCGGAAGTTACGACCACGAGTCTAGGTCCTCTCACGATTGGGATGACGCTGGAAGAGGCTGCTGACGCCCTCGGCTTACCCCTGGTTCCTGTCGGCAGCAACATCAGCGGTGAATGCGCTTACTATCAGCCCGATACTAGCGATGCCACTATTGGCCTGATGGTGATTAACCATGTCATTATCCGGGTTGATATCTGGCCTGGTAGCAAGATTTCTACTGCCAGTGGCATCAAGGTGGGCTCAACCGAGGCCGAAGTTTTAGAACAATATGCCGATCAAGTTGAGAGTGCGCCTAATCCTTACACTTCAGGCAAGGTTCTGACGTTTACCCCGATGGATCCTGGTGAAGATCTCTATCGCTTGGTGTTTGAGACCGATGAAGCAGGGCACGTCATTCAGTATCGGGTAGGACAATTTCCAGCCGTCACCTGGCCCGATGGCTGTGCCTAAGCCATCACTTGAGGGTGAAGCCCTTCAAAACTCTGTATAGCGATCTCTTGCCCAGGTTCGGAGTCTGGTTAGGCTGTGGAAATCATTACAGGGGCATTAGTCTCGCCATAGACCAATACCGCCAAGGAGACCCATGGTATTGGGAATGATAGAGACGTTGGTGGGCAAATCAAATTTGATTTTCTTGGCTTCGCCACCGCCAATGTAGAGATGGTCGTAATTGAATAAGTGGCTTAAAGTGGCGATCGCCTTTTCCAACCGACTGTTCCACTGTTTTTTGCCCTCTGAGTCTAGGGCGGCGCGACCCAGTTGCTCCTCATAGGTTTCACCTTTGCGAAAGGGATGATGGGCCATCTCTAAATTCGGAATGAGTCGCCCCTGATAAAACAGGGCTGAGCCGAACCCAGTCCCAAGGGTAATCACGAGTTCTAGGCCATTGCCGGTAATCGCCCCTAACCCCTGAATATCAGCATCATTAGCCACCCGGACTGATTTTCCCAAACGACCTCCCAAAGCCGTCGCCAAATCAAATCCCAACCAGGCTTTATCTAAATTGACCGCAGTTTCAGTCACGCCTGCCCGCACAACCCCTGGAAAACCGACAGATACCCGGTCAAAGTCTCCCTGGTCAGCTGCTAACTGCTCGATCGTGGCCATGACCGCGTCAGGGGTGGCAGGACGGGGCGTCTCTAGACGAGCCCGTTCTGTAATTGCCTGTCCTGCTTGATCCAGCACAATCACTTTGGTGCCGCTGCCCCCAATGTCCACCGCTAGGGTTTTGAGAGATTGCACTACCGACTGATTTTCTGCGGCCACTGATGTGACAGGTTTGCCCGGTGTGGGTGTAACAGACGCTTTGGCCATGGTTTTAACTGAATGTCTGGGAGGGGAGGCAATCTCAACGGTCCACAATCAACCGTTTTTAAGGCATAGCTCATTGTAAGAAGCCCCAGGCCATGGGCGCGATTCCTTAAGCAAGCCCTCATAGAGGCGAATCTTTTGGCTGCTTTTCGCCTTGTAATTTACAATTGTTTAATAAATCAGATAATTGCCATGATGGGCATAATGCTGGCTTCTCGCATTTAACCGGTTGAGAAGTCGTTTCTGCTGGTTGTAAGTGCCCATCCCTCAGTGCTGATTAACTAGCTACTCCTCGTTTGTAGGACTTCACGATAGAACACCCATGAAAGACCTGACCCTTTACCGAAATATCGGCATCTTTGCCCACGTAGACGCGGGTAAAACCACCACCACCGAGAGAATCCTAAAGCTCACCGGCAAGATTCACAAAATCGGTGAAGTGCATGATGGGGCAGCCACCACAGACTTCATGGAGCAGGAGCAGGAGCGTGGCATCACCATCCAATCCGCCGCTACCACTTGTTTTTGGAACGATCACCAGCTCAACATTATCGATACCCCTGGCCACGTCGATTTCACCATTGAAGTTTATCGATCGCTGAAAGTACTGGACGGCGGCATCGGTGTCTTTTGCGGCTCGGGCGGCGTTGAGCCCCAGTCTGAAACCAATTGGCGCTATGCCAACGAGTCAGAGGTGGCTCGGATTATTTATGTGAACAAGCTAGACCGCATGGGCGCGGACTTTTATCGCGTGGTCAAGCAGGTTGAAGAGGTCCTCGGTGCTAAGCCGATGGTGATGGTGCTGCCGATTGGCACCGAGAGTGACTTTGTTGGCGTGATTGATCTGCTTACCGAAAAAGCCTGGATTTGGGATGACTCGGGCGAGCCGATGAATTATGAAATTCAGGATGTTCCAGCGGATATGGCTGATGATGTGGCCCTTTACCGTGAGCAATTGATTGAGCTTGCGGTTGAGCAAGACGACGACCTGATGGAGAAGTATTTGGAAGGCGAAGAGCTTTCTATTGAGGACCTGAAGCGGTGTATCCGTAAGGGAACCAACGAGTTAGCTTTCTTCCCCACCTACTGCGGTTCCTCCTTTAAGAACAAGGGGGTGCAGTTGGTACTGGATGCGGTGGTGGATTATCTACCGAACCCGACGGAAGTTAAGCCCCAAGTAGAAGTGGACTTAGAAGGAAATGAGACTGGCGGCATTGCCGTGGTTGACCCTGAGAAGCCGCTGCGGGCTCTAGCGTTCAAGATTATGGACGATCGCTTTGGTGCCTTGACCTTTACTCGCATCTACTCCGGCAAGATCGAGAAGGGTGACACGGTGCTGAATACGGCAACGGGTAAAACCGAACGGATTGGGCGTTTGGTAGAAATGCACGCGGATTCCCGTGAAGAGGTGAATACGGCCCAAGCAGGGGATATCGTGGCGATCGTCGGTATGAAGAATGTCCAGACGGGCCATACCCTCTGTGATCCGAAGCATCCGGCTACGCTGGAATTGATGGTCTTTCCCGACCCGGTTATCTCAATTTCGATCGCCCCCAAAGTGAAGGGCACCTCCGAAAAACTGGGCGCAGCCCTCACCAAGATGATCCAAGAGGATCCCTCTTTCCGGATGAAAACGGACCAAGAAAGCGGCGAAACCGTGATTATGGGGATGGGTGAGCTCCATCTCGATATCAAGGTGGATATTCTGAAGCGCACCCACGGCATCGAAGTCGAAGTGGGCAAACCTCAGGTGGCGTATCGCGAGTCTGTCACTAAACGGATTGAAGACAGCTACACCCACAAGAAGCAGTCTGGTGGCTCCGGTCAATTTGGCAAAATTGATTACGTCATTGAACCGGGTGAACCCGGCAGTGGCTTCCAGTTTGAATCGAAAGTGACAGGCGGTAACGTTCCTCGGGAATTCTGGCCAGCGGTCCAAAAGGGCTTTGAAACCAGCATCGACAAGGGCGTTTTGGCGGGTTTCCCCTGCTTAGACCTGAAGGTAACCTTGACTGATGGTGGTTATCACCCGGTTGACTCTTCGGCGATCGCTTTTGAGATTGCTGCTAAAGCCGCCTATCGGCAATCGATTCCCAAGGCCAAGCCCCAGCTTCTAGAACCGATTATGAATGTGGATGTCTTCACCCCCGATGATCACGTCGGTGATGTGATTGGTGACCTCAACCGCCGCCGCGGCATGATCAAGGCCCAGGATGCCACCCCGACTGGGAACCGCATCAAGGCCGATGTGCCGCTGAGCGAGATGTTTGGCTACATCAGCGACCTGCGGACGATGACCTCAGGTCGGGGCCAGTTCTCTATGTCCTTTGGCAACTACGCTCCCTGTCCTAATAATGTGGCAGAGGTGGTGATTAAAGAAGCTAAGGAGCGCCAAGAAGCTAAATAAGGCTGACGGTCACAATGGCTCAGAACATTCGTTTGCAGCGCTTGTGAATCAACAGCCTTAAACGCTAAAGCCCGATGAATCCTATGAGGTTCATCGGGCTTTACGCTGGTCGGGCGATCCTCTGGGCAAAAACTACAACAGATTACCTCTTGAACCAACCCGTACCCAAACCCTGGCTACCATAGAGTCACGGCCTGAATCATCCTCGAAGCAACCTATGGTTACCTCACCCGTATCAGGACAGCAACGTCCAATTGTGAAGTTAGGCGATCCGCATCTGCGGCAGATTGCAGCGCCTGTGCAAAACTTTGACAATCGCCTCCAAACTCTGATCGATGACTTGATCTGGACGGCAGAGAAAACCAATGGCGTTGGCATTGCGGCCCCTCAAGTGGGTGAATCGCTGCAGCTCTTTATCGTTGCTTCGCGCCCCAACCCTCGTTACCCTGATGCCCCTTTGATGGAGCCAACTGCGATGGTGAATCCTTGTATTTTGGCCCACGAAGATGAAATCATAACGGGCTGGGAAGGATGCTTGAGCGTGCCTGATCGTCGCGGGCTAGTGCCTCGCTATCAGACGGTCGAAGTTGCCTATTGCGATCGCCATGGCTATGGGCACAAAACTGTTTTAACCGGCTTTATTGCCCGTATTTTTCAGCATGAACATGACCACCTTGGGGGCCAAGTTTTTTTAGATCGCGTTCCGGCTGGTGGCTCGATCTTGAGCGAAGCTGAGTATTGGGCTCAGGTTGAACAAACCCCATAGCACGCCTCATTTCTAACCGTTTAGACCCTTCTAAACGGTTAGAAAATACCTTTTATGGGCCTAGGTCTTGGGCCTACTCTCTGCAGATCGCACCCCTGAATCAACCGATGCTCTTGCGCAGTCTGGTAGGCGATCGAGGGCGCCTCTGGGGCTAACTGCACTAACATTTATTTACTGAAAACTTTGGCTTTGAGCGCTCTGAAGCTGGGTTGCTCTAGCTTTGATCGTAAGAATGTAGTGAGCTTTATTTCAGCCCCGTAGCAAAAGAGCAGCAAAATGACTAAGTATAAACACTGTTCAAGCCAGGGATTTTGAATAAAGCCTAGATAGTGAGAGTTCGCAAGTAAAGGCTGATGCGCGATGTAAAGTGAATAAGAAATCGGAGCCAACGCCACCCCAAACTTGAGGTATTCAAATCCTATCCAGTGCCATCGCTGCCAAGCTAGGCTGGCGATAATGGCGGCGATCGCAGCTGCAAAATGTCGTGTTTCTAAGAAGGGGTGAATGCCGAATGAATAGGCATTACCTTGAGCAATAAAAAGAGTCGTATCGGCAATTAATAAGCCAGCAATTATGAGTAAGGCAATAATGGAGATTTTCAAATCTTGAGCACGAACGCGCTTATATTGCAGAAAAGAGCGTGCCATTTCTACCCCCACCCACCAAATCGGAAAGTATATCCAGAGGCGAAAGACAAAATTAGGGTGTGCGAAATAAAGCAGCGTCGCAACAACTCCCACTGAACCCACCACAATTGCCTGATGTCTTCTCTGCAGCAGTTGATTGATGGGATAGTAAAACATATAGTGCCACCACTGATAATGCAAAGACCACAGGGCTGATGAGAATAAAGCCGGAACAACAACATTTGGCTTGCCTGATCTAAAGTCTTGCAACATCAGCAAGTTGCCTAGCACGTGCTTCAGAAATTTAGGGCTTTGAAAATTCGGTTGCTGAATCAATGCAACCACAATGAACATTAAGATTAAAACAGGATAAATACGAAGAAATCGCTTTAAAAAATAGTTGCTGAAATTTTTATAGCGGCTTTTTTGAAAAGAGTATTCAATTACAAAACCGGACATCATGAAAAACACCATGACGGCTTCTTGACCGAAGCGGAGGAAAAAGTAGTCGTTCCCCAAGACATGGCTAATAACGATGTATAACGCGGCCAAGCCCCGAAATGCTTCTAGTCTCCAAAGTTTCATGGATGGGTCTACGGTTAGGGAGCGATGAGGCGTTGAGCGGGGTGAGGTGACATGCGGGTAGACCGTTCTAAGGAGACCAGGCACCTAACTGCCCTTGAGAGTACCCATTACCCGGAAGAGGCAACGGATGAGTCCAGTGGTGAGAGCTGATTTCAGCCTACATTCAGGCAGAGGGAAGTATTCAAATGATTCCGCCGTTGATGGCGATCGCGGGTGGGGAGTGGGCGTTTACGATGCTGGTGTTGGGGCCAATGTTTGGGACTTGGGCGATGGTGCGTTTACGGCAGTTGCCGGAAGCGAAGAACATGGCTTCGGGCAATCGCTAACGGTCTAGGTCATCTGGCATTCTGGCCAGGTGGGCGGTGAGGTTGGGAGCCAGGAGGGCGATCGCGTTGCAGTTGAGCGATTTCCGACGGCAGGCTACTCAGTTGGTTACTAAGGTTGCCTTTAAACAGCCACAGCACCTCATTCAGTCGCTGCTGACTAGACGGCTTTCTGCTCAGAAAACTCCCCAGTCCCACGCAAAGCATCTAAAAAGGCATACACCACCGGCGTATGGAGGCCGTCTTTCAATAACGACGCCCCAATCGGCCGCTTCAGCTCAAACGGCAAACGACAAACCTGCACATCCGCTGGAATCGGCTCCGCCGCTAACCTAGGCATCAGCGCAATCCCCAGCCCCTGCTGCACCATACTCACGATCGATGAATCGTGGCGAATGTAGTAGTCCATCTCGATATCCAGCTGATGCTGCTTGATGTAGTCATCCAGACGAGAAAAGCAAGTGCCACAGGCCGGACTAATCAACGGGTTTGCCTGCAATACCCCATAGTCCAATTGGGCATCACGCAGCCCCAACTGCGGTGGCAATAGAGCAACGTAGGGATCTTCAAAAATCAGAGAAGACTCAAAAGTATCCCCATCCAGCAATTCACCCAACCAAATATCAAGTTGCCCCTGCACCAACTGTTGCCTGAGATTTTCAGCATCATTGTCTTCAGAGATCGTCACCTTGATGTCGGGATAGCGACTATGGAGACGCGCGATCGCCCTCGGCAAAATATGCGTGGCTACACTGCGCATACCCGCAACGCGCAGCAGCCCGCCCTTTAACCCTTTCGCCAGTTGAGCATCTTGCGCCATACCCTCCAACAGTTGCAACACCTGGGCTGCTTTTCCCGTAATCTGCTCCCCCGCTGGCGTCAACTGCGCGCCGTAATGCCCCCGGTTGAGCAAAACGATCCCCAATTCGTCTTCGAGGGTGGAGATCGCGTGGCTGACGGTAGATTGGTTCACCCCTAGCTGCAATGCGGCTTCGCTAAAGTTGCCGCACTCGTTAATTGCCACCAAGGCCCGCAATTGTGAAAGCTTGAGTTTAGAGAGGTTCATCAGATTGCCTCGCTCAAATAGCCCGCTCTCTCTCACGCTATCTCACCGCTACCCCGCCCGAGTATTGATGCCATGCATATTCACTATGCATGGCTTACTTGGGGGGAGCCATTCACTATGGTGAGCGCCCTTAAACTGGGGCCGCATCCGCCTGCTGCCACATGTACAGCGCTAAATAAGACCGGTAAGGCGCAAACCGCGCCGCAGTCCGCACCGTCTTGCGGCGCTTACTGGTCAAGCGCTCCAAGGTTTTGCGCGCTGTGGTATCCCCCTCCGGCCAAATATCCAGGTCACCAAAGTAAAAGATGTTGAGCATATCCGCCGTCCATTGGCCCACCCCCCAAATCTGGGTGAGGCGCTGAGTGCGCTCCCCCGTTGCCATCTCGCCTAAAGTCTCAGCCTCTAAATCCCCTGCCAGGGCAGCGGCGGCAATGGCAGCCATCGCTTTGGTCTTAGCACCCGATAGCCCGCAGTCTCGTAAGACCTGCGGATCGACCGCAGAAAAGTGATCGATTAAGGGTTTGCCCTCGGCACTCGCCACCACTCGCTTCCAAATACTCGCCGCCGCCTTCACCGATAGCTGCTGCCCCGCCACTGCTCGACACAGCCGCTCCGGCAACGGCAGATCCTGACGAGGAGTCAGCTCAACCGGGCCGGTGCGGGCGATCGCCTCTGTCAACGCCGGACTCAGGTCTTGGGCAATGGTGAGGAAGCGATCGTGAATTTCTGCTGAGAGGATATTTGGAAAGTATCAATCAGCACTCATTTCGAGAAAAGGCTTCC
>ERZ1740060.242-NODE-242-length-41355-cov-8.400412_pt1 | contig 41355 bp, 37 predicted proteins | sample MGYA00581743_ERZ1740060 | MGnify/ENA primary metagenome ERZ1740060 (study PRJEB43018, sample SAMN04849235) | marine metagenome | isolation source: floating plastic debris | place: Pacific Ocean | collected 2008-08-27 | study: EMG produced TPA metagenomics assembly...
TCTCATGGTGAGACTGACTAAGATGCTGAAAAGTTTTCTGCACCACTAAGGGGCTGAGGGTAAGAGGGTACTAGATCTCTGACTCATATTGTTCAAAGCCAGTACATAATCTTTCCACGAAAAAGCCGATTGTTTTCGTGATTAACCCCTGGAATGTTTAGCTCTTAGGTTGTCGACTAGTGCAGCCATGCCAAAAAACAATAGCTTTACTTGACAACCAAAATCTAAATTTTCGAAATACAATCTTTGACAAATTAAAGCATCAAGAGTTTATGGATTCAATGAAAAATATTATCAAATGGCTTGCCTCACCTCACCCTCAGAAGTGGAATCCATTAGGCAGAAAAATAGTACTTATTTTTATTAGATCTGCAATTTTAAAAACATTCAATAAAAAAGTTGAAGCTCCAGTCTATCTACGTTTAATACGTTCCCTCAGAAGCTTATCATCTACTTTTTTATTGCCAATAATAATTGTCTTTTTTACTATTGCCATGACAATTTGGCTCAACGAGGAAGAAGTTTATTCAGCTCGGGATATCTTGAAAATTATTTTCGATAAAGCTGATTCAATAGCAATAATTACCGCCGCAGTGATTTTCATTTGGGAGGTTCGCACTCGCAAGAAGCGCGAACACTATGAAGCCTGGCAAATGATAAGTTCACCTAAAGGGAATTTGAGCGGCAGTGAAAGAGTTCAGGCACTTAAGGATTTGAACCAGGATGGAATAAGTCTTTCAAGAATTAATTTATCTAAATCTGACTTATCCAGAGTGAATTTGAGTTGGGGAAATATTTCTGAAGTTAATTTTGAAGAAGCTAATTTGAGTCTTGCAAATTTTCGAGATTCATTTCTTATAAGATACAATTTCTGTAAGGCTACACTTTTTGGTTCTGACCTTAGGAACTGTGCGCTTTACGAAGCCAACCTAGAGGGTGCTGACTTGAGCTTCAGTAGTTTAAAAGGAGCTAATCTCGCAAGTGCAAACTTGAAGGGGGCGAATCTTTGGGGGGCAAACTTAAAAGGCGCAGATTTAAGAGGCGCAAATCTTGAGAATGCGGACTTGCGGGACACAAACCTTGAGGATTCTGATTTAAGAAAAGCAATACTAAAAAAAGCAATGTTTGGAAGGCACCGCAACTTCGGTATTGAAACCTTTCAGATTGGCAACCTCGCCACTTATAAAATGACAGAAGCCAGCTTTAAAAACATAAAATGGGATGATTCAACTGACTGGGAAGGAGTTGAAGGCTTAGAGGCAACAAATAATGTTCCCAATGAGCTTCGACAAAAGCTCGGAATACATGAGACGCAAAGATATCCTCGTTTTTAGCCTTTTACTGGACTGCGTATTAAAGGGCACATTAGATATTTTGCAGTTATCCGAAGCTAGCCACAGTTAATTGCAACACATGTGCTGTCAAAAAACCGCTAGTCTTTTTATGTCAGCACTTCTAGACCGTAAATAGACTCAAACAAGCGTATTGCAAACATATTAGGAGAAACCGTGGTTTACGCAGGGCGCTGCCCCCGCACGGGTGCTTGGTTACAGTTGCCTACTGAGGCTGCAGAGGCGGCTGCCAGAGACTTAATGGCAACCTTGGCCCAGTCCTCAGACCATGGCCAGGAAGGCAAAATGTACGGCGTCCTGCTGGCAACCACCGCAGCAGGACCCCCCATCACCCTGAAGGGATTTTCAGGTCTGTTGAACGGTCAAAGTCATCGGGAAGGCTGGGTGCCGCCAATCCCAGGGCGCACCCAAGTCGCCTTAGCCGAAGCTGAAACCTTGAACCGTTTGGAGCAGCTCACCGCTGAGATTGTGCGCCTGCAAGGGTTACCAGAGCGGGATCAGCTTGCCCAGCAGCGGCAGTTGTATGCCGAAAAACGGCGATCGCTCGCCGATCTGCACCAAACTCAAAAACAAGCCCGCCAGCACCAACGACAGCACCTCAGCGCCACCCGCCAGGGCGATGCGCTGGCAGCGGCCCTGGCCGAACTGGATCGCCAAAGCCAGCAAGACGGCATTCAGCGACGACGCCTCAAGCAAGAACAGGACGAGGCTCTGGCACCTCTGCAAGCCCGCTGTGATCAGGCCGATGAAAAGATTCGAGCCCTGAAGCGTCAACGGAAAGTGCGATCGCGCCAGCTCCAAGCCCAAATGCATGGGGTCTATCGCCTCACCAACTTTGCGGGGGTGTCAATGACCCTGCAAGAACTCATGCCCCAGGGACTACCCACCGGTACGGGCGATTGCGCCGCGCCGAAGCTGCTGCACTATGCCGCCACCCAGGGCTGGCAACCGGTGGCCATGGCCGAGTTTTGGTGGGGGCCACCCCAGGGGGATAAGCAGCCCGGTCAGTTTTATGGGCCTTGCCGCGATCGCTGCCAGCCAATCATGGGCTTTTTACTCTCAGGGGCGACGGCTGCCGCTCCATTAGTCGATACCACCCTGGAACTGCCGATTCTGTACGAAGACGATGGGCTGATTGCGGTGGATAAACCGGCTGGACTGCTCTCGGTGCCGGGACGCACCGGAGATCGCCAAGACAGTGTGCTCAGTCGGCTGCGCTGCCGATACCCGAATGACGACATCCAAGCGGTGCATCGCCTCGATCAAGACACCTCTGGGATTTTGCTGCTGGTTCGCAATCCTGCAGCCCACCGTCACTTGAGTGAGCAGTTTCAGCAGCGCTCTGTGACCAAGCAGTATGAGGCAATTGTGATTGGGGCAGTCCGTCCTGAAGCTGGCAGGATTGATTTGCCCCTGTGGGGGGATCCCAGCGATCGCCCCCGCCAAACCGTCAATTTTCAGCAGGGCAAACCCAGCCAGACGCATTACCGAGTCCTAGACCAGACTGCAAACCATACCCGGATTGAATTTCAACCCCTGACCGGACGCACCCACCAACTCCGGGTTCACGCTGCCGAAGGTTTAAAGGCCCCGATTTGGGGCGATCGCCTCTACGGCCCTTTGCCTACCGCAACAAGGCTGCATCTCCATGCCAAAACCCTGAGCTTTACCCATCCCACTACCGAGCGCCCGGTTCATCTATCCAGCCCTGTCCCGTTTTGAAGGGGCTGGTTGACCCTACAGTTCACTGGAGACTCTACCGTAAAAATTGAGCGGCTTCAGGAGGCTTCTAAAAGACTGAAGCCGAACTGAATGGGGAATGGGATTATGCGCGATCGCCTGCAACTTAGCGGCATGGGCTGTGCCGCCTGTGCTAGCGCCATCGAAACTGCCATCCAGTCGGTGCCCGGTGTCGAGGACTGTGCCGTTAACTTTGGGGCCGAACAGGCCGTGGTTGACTACGACAGTCAGCGGGCCAAGCTGGAGCAGATTTTGAGTGCGATCGCCGATGCCGGTTACAGCGCCACCCCCGCAATCTCATTTGGATCGACGCCTTCCCCATCAATTACCAACACCCCATCCCCCCCGCAGTCCCTACTCCTCCGAGTGATTGCTGGCAGCCTCATTAGCCTTTTGCTGATGACCGGCATGGTGGCGATGATTATTCCTCTGCCCCCTTTCTTGATGAACCTGCACCACCCCTGGGTGCAGTGGGTGTTGGCGACCCCCGTCATGGTCTGGTGCGGCCAACCCTTTTTTGTCGGTGCCTGGAAATCTTTGCAGCGGCGACGGGCCGATATGAATACCCTGGTGGCCCTGGGCACGGGCGCAGCCTATGTTTACTCGCTATTTGTCACGGTGTTTCCTCAGGTGCTGGTTGCCCAAGGGCTAGCGGTAGCGGTGTACTACGAAGCCGCCGTGATGATCATCACCTTGATTCTGCTAGGGCGGCTTTTAGAGCAGCGGGCTCGGCAGCGAACCAGCGAGGCCATCCATCGGCTGGTGGGGCTCCAGGCTAAAACCGCCCGCGTCCTCAAGGATGGGGTTGAGCAAGACGTGCCCCTAGGGGTGGTGCAGGTGGGGGATGAGATTCGGGTCCGACCTGGGGAGAAGATTCCGGTAGATGGTTGGGTGACGGTGGGTCAATCCACAGTGGATGAAGCCATGGTGACGGGAGAGCCGATGCCCGTGCTGAAACAGCCGGGGGATGAGGTGATTGGGGCCACCCTGAATACCACCGGCAGCTTCCAATTTCGGGCGGCGCGGGTGGGAGCCGATACGATGCTGGCCCAGATTGTGCAGTTGGTGCAAGCGGCCCAGGGCTCTAAAGCCCCCATCCAGAAGCTGGCTGATCAGGTGACCGCTTGGTTTGTGCCGGGAGTGCTGGCGATTGCCCTGCTAACCTTCACAGTCTGGGCCACCGTCACGGGCAATCCCGTCAAGGCGCTGATCACCACCGTGGGGGTGCTGATTATTGCCTGCCCCTGCGCCCTCGGATTAGCCACCCCCACCTCAATCATGGTCGGCACCGGCAAGGGGGCTGAGCACGGCATTTTGATCAAAGGGGCCGACAGCCTGGAATTGGCCCATAAGATTCAGACCGTAGTGCTGGATAAAACCGGTACGCTAACCGCGGGCAAACCGGTCGTGACCGACTTTGCAACCACCGTCGGGGCTGGGGCTGCAGAGCTGGACCTGCTCAAAACCATTGCTGCTGTGGAGCAGGCATCGGAGCACCCGCTGGCCCAGGCCGTGGTGAACTATGCCCAGCGCCAGGGCATAGCTCTGGATCAATTTCCCCCTATGGAAGGGTTTGAAGCGATCTCCGGTCATGGGGTCCAAGGGCGCGTGGCCGGACAAGGGCTGCAGATTGGCACCCCCACCTGGCTTGCTGCCCAGGGATTCTCCATGCAGACTTGGGACAATCGCGCCGCCGCCTGGGCTAATCAGGCTAAAACCGTGGTTGGGGTTGCTCTGGAAGGCCGTGTGGTGGCCCTAATCGCCATTGCCGATGCCCTTAAACCTACCTCGGCAATGGTCGTGAAATCCCTACAGCGACTCGGTTTAGAGGTGGTGATGTTAACCGGCGATAACCCTGAAACCGCTGCTGCCATTGCAGAGGCGGTCGGGATTCACCGCTACATTGCGCGGGTACGCCCCGACCAGAAAGCCGCCCAGATTCAAGCCCTACAACAAGAAGGCAAAGTGGTTGCCATGGTGGGGGATGGCATCAACGACGCACCGGCCCTGGCCCAAGCCGATGTGGGCATGGCGATCGGAACGGGGACGGATGTGGCGATCTCCGCCAGTGACATTACCCTGATTTCGGGAGATTTGCAGGGCATTGTCACCGCCATTCAGCTCAGTCGAGCCACGATGGCAAATATTCGCCAGAACCTGTTCTTTGCCTTCATCTACAACGTGGCCGGGATTCCCATTGCCGCCGGGGTCTTGTATCCGCTGCTGGGCTGGCTCTTGAATCCAATCGTGGCGGGGGCGGCTATGGCCTTTAGCTCTGTGTCAGTGGTCACCAATGCCTTGCGACTGCGCCGGTTTAGGCCCCAAGCACAACCTCAGTAAGCGTGTCCACAGGCTTCCCATTCAGGTCTGGCGCTGCTGCCCCGATTAAGCGATGCCACGCCGCACAACCGGGTAACCTAGGATATGGCAACCTATGGGCCTGAAGCCTTTGCAGCCCATAGGGAAATTTAGGAGATTCCCAGACAAGAATTTACCTTGGTAGGGGTAGGTCTTATGCCGACCCTCCGCCAATCGCCCCTGAACAAACCGATTTCTCGATTCGTCCCCTCCGGCGGGTTATCGAGGGCACCCACAAGAGGTGCCCCTACATAGGTTGTCACGCGGCGTCAGCACCAGAGCCAGGTATTTTCTTTTCAAGAAATGTCCTTAGTTGTCCTTTACGGCCCAAATCACTTGCCTTTAAAGAGCTTGATGTAGACCCATGCTTCAGGATCCCCAATCGATTCGATACTATCAGCGCATTACCGATGCTTTGGTTGACCATTGGCACCGGGGGTATCGACCCGACGAGCTAAGACTTTATTTGGAAGGCTATTTAACGGCACTCCGCCATGCCAGCATCCTAGAGCCTTACCAGGTGAATCAGTTAGAGCAAGAAGCTTGGCAATATATTTCGGACTCTTCTAATTTTTCATTACCTGAAGCGCAGCCCGATTTCGACTTTTATTAGGGGTTGTATAGCCGTCAACATAACAACCCACGGCTTGTCTTTTCTTCAGCATAGCTAGAGGAGCTGAATTTCGGTTTTAGGCACCGGATTTTTAGGGATTGCCCAACCTTTGGATTGAGAGTTTATTCATTTGGCCCATTCAACCCAGGATTGGCCAAACAGCAAAGAACGATCAGGAATGTCTGGACACTGTGTCTGCCATTACATCCAAGACCTGACAGTGCTTATAGCCTAAGCAAAAGGGGACGGCGAGGGGGTACAAATAGACTCAAGCCTTAACAAATTATTTGTATTTCGTTGCCAATGGTAAAAACTGCAGCCGAGATCGCCACCCTACAAATCAACGGCGATCGCCTCAACCACACCGTCAAAACCATCGGCGCGATCGGCGCCCTACCCAATGGCGGCGTACGCCGCCTCGCCTTTAGCCCCGAAGACATTCAAGCCCGCCGCCAGGTGCAAACCTGGATGGAAGCTGCCGGGATGACCACTACCATCGACACCGCTGGCAACCTGATTGGCTGCTACCCAGGCCGCTTTCCCGATGCCCCAGCCCTCGCCACCGGCTCCCACCTCGACACCGTCCCCAATGCGGGCATTTACGACGGCACCTACGGCGTCCTGGCTGGATTAGAAGTGGTGCGCACCCTCCACGAAAACAAAATTCGCCTCGACCATTCCCTAGAGTTGATCGTCTTTGCCGACGAAGAGCGCACCATGATCGGCAGCAAAGCCATGGCCGGTCAGGCCCAGCTCGATCCCGATTACTACGTCCACCCCCACTACGCGCCCTTGCCGCCCAGCTTGGCGGCGATCGGCGGCAATTGGGACCGGCTCACCGAGGCGCAGCGCCAACCCGGTAGCCTCGCTGCCTTTGTAGAAGTCCATGTGGAGCAAGGCCCCGTCCTAGAAGCCCAGGGTGGGCCGATTGGCTTGGTAACCGGCATTGTCGGTCAGCGCCGCTACAGCATCACCATCGAAGGGCAGGCCAGCCACGCGGGTACCACTCCCATGAACATGCGCCAAGATGCCCTGGTAGCAGCTGCTCAGGTGATTTTGGCCGTGAATACGATCGGCTGTGCTGACAATGGCGATCAGGTGGCCACCGTGGGCTCTATGAAGCTCACCCCCAACGTGGCCAACACCATCCCTGGTCAGGTGGAGATGACCCTCGACATGCGCGACCTCTCCAACGATCGCCTTGACCAGATGATTGCCGCCCTAGAGCAAAATATGGGGGCGATCGCCCAAACCACTCAGACCCGCATTCACCTCCGGCCCAAGCTCCGTAACGAGCCGGTGCCGGTAAACTCCCACATTCACCACACCATGGGTCAGGTCTGTGAAGACCTCGGTTTGCCCAGTGCGCCGCTACCGAGTCGGGCCAGCCACGATGCCCAAATTATCGCCAGCCTTACGGACATGGGGATGATTTTTGTTCCTAGCGATGGCGGCATCAGCCATGCCGAGACGGAATACACCTCGCCAGAACATTGCGCCCAGGGGGCTAACGTGTTGCTGCACACCTTGCTGCGTTTGGACCGGCACTACGGCTCTACCGAAGAGGCGGCAAAGGCCACCGCAATTTAAATTTTTGCATCGACTTTGAGCAGAAGCTTCTGATCCATCGATATGCTGCCAGCGGCCCAGTCCTCGGGTTTAATCGGGCGCTGGTCCTATCGCATGCGTCTTCAGACCCTTGTGAGGGGCTGTAACGGCTCCGCAACGAGGCATCTGCCGTCCAGCCGCCTTTGGGACGAAGTGCTGAAACGGTGTAGAGGGTCACTTTTCCCCTTGGGGGAGCTGTGTACAGTACACAACAACGTACGAGTCGGGCTAGATCGGAGCGCGTTCACTGAGGGCAGAGTCTGGGGACTGAGCCCCTAAGGTTTGATGTTGTTTCAGGGTTGAGGTGGCCATGGCGGTTAGTACAGAGCAATCTGCGTCACGACGGGCAAGTACGTCCCCAACCCAGTCAGCTCCTGACTCAGCGAAAGCAGCCGCTGGGGTCTCGCTGCGTTCGGTCACCAAGAACTATGGGTCCGTCACCGCCATCAAAGACATTAACTTAGAGATTCCAGCCGGAATTTACTGCTGTCTGCTAGGTCCCAGCGGCTGCGGTAAGACCACCGCCCTCAGGGTGATCTCGGGCCACGAGACGGTCACCAGTGGTCAGGTGTTTATCGGCGATCGCCAGGTCAACACCCTGCCCCCGGCCAAGCGCAACACGGCGATGATGTTTCAGAACTACGCCCTGTTTCCCCACAAGACGGTGTGGCAGAACGTGGAATTCGGCCTGAAGATGAAGCAGGTGCCGCGCCCTGAACGGCAGCAGCGGGTGGACGAAATTTTGGACCTAGTGGGGTTGAGCCATACGGGCGATCGCAAACCCCATCAGCTCAGCGGCGGACAGCAGCAGCGGATTGCGTTGGCCCGCGCCCTGGTCAACCGCCCCAAAGTGCTGATGCTGGATGAACCCCTCAGCGCCTTAGACGAGAACCTGCGGGTGCGCATGCGGGGGGAATTGCGGAACATCCAAAAACAGTTTGGGTTGACCTTTATTCAGGTCACCCACCACGTAGAAGAGGCCTTTTCTCTCTCTGATCAAATTGTGGTGATGAACCATGGCCACATCGATCAAATTGCCACCCCTAGCCAGCTCTTTACCACTCCGGCCTCCCAATTTGTGGCCAAGTTCATCGGGGACAACAATCTCTTTTCAGGCAAGGTCGTTAGCGCCACACCTTATCAGGGCGATCAAGAATTGGTGGAGTTGGATATACCAGGTCTCGGCCCCCTATTTGCTATTGGCCACGGGGGACAACCGGGCTCGGCAGCAGCCTGCTCAGTTCGCCCCGACCTGCTCCATCTCGAAACTGTAGATTCAGCCCAGCAGGCATCCTCTCAAGACACGCCAATCAATACCCTGACGGCCCGAATCACCAATGCCGAACTCACCGGTTTTGTGACCCGAGTTTCCCTGGCAGTAGAAGCCACCGGCCAGGACTTGCTGCACACCATTCGCACGGTGGATTGGAACAGACTTGCATTGCAAGAAGGCCAGATCGTTTCCTTAAGATGGTCTGTCGATGACTGTGTATTCTTGCCCTATTAAGGTAGGGTTAAGGGCTAAATTCCGAAATAGATGAATGGCTGCACAAGGTAAGCCGATCTCATATTGAAAGATTTACCTTGTCTCTGTTCTTTGTAGTGTTTAGGATCTACACTCAAATGGCAAATATTTCTCGTCGTAAGCTGCTCTACACCGGTTTGGCCACGGGTGCGGCCTTGGCAACGGCCCGCTGTGGCGGCGGTTCTGAGGCTCCAGAAGGCACTCCCAACAATCCAGCCCCTGGCCCAGAGGTGACCACCGACTCCATTAAAGATGTCACCCTGCGCTTTATTGGGACCGGCGTGGCGCAGGTGAATGACATTCGAGACAAGGCCCAAGAAGACCTGGGCTTCAAGATCGAAATGCGGGCTTTGAGTACCGAAGAAAACAATCAGATTGCCATTACCCAGCCGGGGCAATATGACATGTTTGACGGGGAATATTTCAGTCTGCCCCTGGTGGTTCCCTCTGGGAATTTGCAGCCCATCGATATTAAGCGAATTAAAAACTTCGATAAAATTGCGCCCTTCTTTACTACCGGAAAATTTAACGGGCTACCGGTTGAGAATGCCCAGGGCACTTCTCCGATTAAGGTGATGTACTTGACTGGTGCAGAGTCGAAAGAGTTTTCGGCTACTCCTACTGATTGGGCTACTTTAATTCCCTTCCAATACAACGCTGACACCCTCGGTTATCGCCCTGATTTAGTAGGCCGCAAAATCGAGAGTTGGGCCGAACTGTTTAATGAAGAGTTCAGGGGTAAAACCTCGATCTTAGACATTCCTTCCATTGGGATTATGGATGCCGCCATGGTGGTGGAATCTGCCGGTCTAATGACCTTTGGCGATAAGGGCAACATGACCAAGGAAGAGATTGATCAAATCACCGCTATCTTGATCGAGCAAAAGCAAGCCGGTCAGTTCCGAGCCTTTTGGAAAACCTTTGATGAGTCGGTCAACTTCATGACCTCCGGTGAGGTAGTGGTGCAGTCGATGTGGTCTCCGGCGGTCACCGCAGTTAAGGCCCAAGGGATTGAATGCGTTTACGCGCCTCTAAAAGAGGGCTATCGCGCTTGGGGCGGTGGCGTCGGCATTTCCGGTAGTTTAGAGGGCCCGGCCCTAGATGCCGCTTACGAGTACCTCAACTGGATGCTAGACGGTTGGGTGGGTGCCTTCCTAGGTCGCCAGGGCTACTACAGCGCCGCCCCTGAGCTGTCTAAGCAGTACATGTCTACGGAAGAGTGGGACTTCTGGTACGAAGGCAAGCCCGCTGCGGTGGATATGGTCGATCCCTTTGGCACCACCCTAGAGAAAGCTGGGGCCGTGCGCGATGGCGGCAGCTTTGAAGAGCGCATGGGCAACGTGGTGGTTTGGAACTCCACCATGGATGAGCAGGTTTACCTGGTCCAGAAGTGGAATGAGTTTATCGCCGCTTAGGTTTAGTTCTCTGAATCAAATCCCCTCCTAGGAGGGGTGCCCGCAGGGCGGGGTGGGTTTTTAGCCCATTTGAACCCACCCCTAACCCCTCCCAAGAGGGGAACGGAATTCTGAACTTCCCCGACGAGACCTCAATGGATAGCACCTGGAAATCCCTCAGAACCTACCTCCTGATCACCCCTCAAACGCTGGTACTGCTGGCATTTTTGGTGTTGCCCATCGCCATGATTGGGGTAGTCAGCTTCTGGAAGTTCAATGGCTATGCCATGATCCCGGCCTTTAGCTGGGAGAACTACCAAGGGATCTTTACGTCCCAGGTCACCCTGAACACCTACCTGAACACCTTTAAATATGTGGTGTTGGTGTGGGCGTTTTGCTTAGCGATCGCCTTCCCAGTCGCCTATTTTCTGGCCTTTAATATCGAGCGCCAGAGCCGCCGGATCATCCTGTTTTTGATCTGCACCATTCCCTTCTGGACCTCCAATATCATTCGGATGATTTCCTGGATTCCGGTGTTGGGCAAAGAGGGGCTGGTCAACCAAGCCTTGCTGGGGCTGGGGATTGTGAATCAGCCGGTGGAATGGCTGCTCTACTCTGACTTTGCGATCGTCTTGGGGATGGTGCATCTCTACAACTTTTTTATGATTGCGCCGATTTTCAATAGCCTGATGCGCATCGACCGCGATCTGATCACCGCAGCGGTGGATATGGGCGCGTCTGGGTTTCAGGTCCTGAAGGAAATCATTCTGCCCTTAACTGCCCCTGGCATGGCGATCGGGTCTATTTTTGTGGTCACGTTGGTCATGGGCGACTATTTGACGGTGCGGCTGATGGGGGGCGGTCAAGCCGCTTCGGTGGGCAAGTTGATCAACACCCAAATTGGCAGTTTGCAATATCCCCTCGCTGCAGCCAATGCCGTGCTGCTGCTTGCCATCACGCTAATCGTGGTGGTGGGGATTTTGCGCGTGGTAGATATTCGCAAAGAGCTTTGAGGCAGCGATAAACTTGCCCTGGAAGAAATTTCGAGGGGGAGGCGATGACTGAACTGCTGGCGGGGGATATTGGCGGCACCAAGACGATTTTGCGGTTGGCGACGGTGACCGACGGGCAACTGCAAACCCAGTTTGAGCATAAGTATGTCAGCGCCGAATTTGCCGGACTGGTGCCCATGGTGCAGCAGTTTGTGGCCATGGCCAGTGAGCAGTTAGGACAGGCTTTGCAGCCGGAGCGGGCCTGCTTTGCAATCGCCGGTCCGGTGATCAACAACACCTCCCAACTCACCAATTTGCCCTGGAACCTGCAGGGCGATCGCCTGCGGGAAGAACTGAGCCTAACCGAAGCCACGCTAATCAACGATTTTGAAGCGATTGGCTATGGGGTACTGGGGCTAGAGCCCAATGACCTGCATACCTTGCAAACCGGTAAACCTGATGACACTGCCCCAATCGCGGTGATTGGGGCCGGAACCGGTTTGGGGCAGGGCTATTTGATGCATCAGGGCGATCGCTATCGGGTGTTCCCTTCTGAGGGGGGCCATGCCGACTTTGCCCCCCGTTCTGAGCAGGAATTTCAACTGCTGAAATACTTGCGGGACAAGCACCAAATCACCCGCGTATCGGCAGAACGGGTGGTGTCCGGCCAGGGGATTATCTCGATTTATCAATATCTGCGCAATCGCGCCGTTGCCAAGGAATCCCCTGAAATTGCCGAGGTGGTCACCACTTGGGAACGACAGGCCGGGATGACCAAAACCGTTGACCCCGCCGCCGCCATTTCCCAAGCGGCCCAGGCCCAGACCGATAATTTGTCCCAGCAAACCCTGGATCTGTTTGTGGGGGCCTATGGGGCTGAGGCCGGAAACCTGGCCCTGAAGCTACTGCCCTACGGGGGCCTCTATGTAGCTGGAGGGATTGCCGCTAAAAACCTAGATTTAATCGCTGGGGGGGCCTTTATGAACGCTTTTGGCGATAAGGGTCGGGTGAGTGACCTACTGCGGGAGGTGCCGGTCCACATTGTGTTGAATCCCCAGGTGGGGTTAATTGGGGCGGCACGCTATGCGGCGGGGCTGTAGAGTGTCGTCGTTTCTCATAGGATAGCGATCGCCATTTTGCAATACTCAGCGGAAAGCGTAACCAATCACGGACAGAGCCACCCATAAAAAACAAATACCGACCAAACAGGCCAGCACGGCTTCAGTAAAGACTCGATACATCGATTTATCGGTAACTATCGCCGCCTCTATGCAGAGCGGTTGATCGCCAATGCGACCTAAGACCCGAATTGGATCGCCGTCCCGAATGACCCATTCAACCAAGTTCAAGGATCTGCGTACCCCTATGGGCTTCGGATTGATACCTTTCTCGGTGAGCAGTGTGGATGAACGGGGGGCAGAGAATGGGCGGGCTAGGTTTTGGCGATCGCTGAAGTAAGCTCCATCGAGATCTAGTGCTCCGGGTTTGAGTTTTACTTTACCTCTGGGGGTTTGCAAACTAAGGTTCCACTGCCCACGGGATTCTTGATAGAGGGTGGTCTGGGAGGAGGTGCTTTTCAAAGCAGCGCGTGGCTCTAAAATCATGAATTGATAAGCGATGCAGGGGGTATCACTCAGTGGGGTGGTTTGAATCTTGTTTGGGTCCGTGGCGCAGGCGATGCCTTTGGCAAGGATTTTACCTTTGCGGTCTAGGTGAAGCCTTGATGCGAAGAGCAGCAACTGCAAGCGGTGCAGGCCCCAGAGAAATCCACCGCTGCCGATAAGGAGAGTGAAGCTGCCGAGGAGTAGGTGAAACGCTCTATTCAGCAAAGACATGGGTGATTATGCAGATCATCACGATTGGATAGAACATTGCGGGTTAATTGCTACGTCTTAAGGCAATAAAAAGGACTAAACCAAGCAGTAAGCGAACAAGCGTGAAAATCACACCAAGGGTCATAAAAAGAAACAGGCCTAGTATCCCTTGGCCTTGAAAGCGTGGATCCCAGGCATAGATAATTATCCATATAAAGGCGATGGTGAGATATAGCGATGCTGGAGCAAAAGCAGCAAGTACTTTTCTTTTTTGGGGCGGGAAAATCTTTTTGTTGAAGAAGTAAAGGAAGCTAATGGTGAGCAGAATATCGAGAAATAGGCCCGGGAAGAGTATGGGAAAAATATAGAAATCCACAGTTATATATAGGTGTAAATTAGTTTTGGCCTGAACCGCCTCATCCGTGACGCTGAAGGGAAAACGACAGCGTTTGAGATAACCAACCTCGCTACTTGTCGCTCACGCAATCCAATGGGCAACTTTGGGGCCGCTCCAAAAACCACCATCTGGAAGGGTATGGCTTAGCGCTTAGCGTAGCTGAGGCAGTTGGACATCAGGGATACAACATGCCCATAGACAGTACCTCAAATTAAATTCCGAGTGACGCACTATAAAATCGATAGGGTTTGATATCTGCAAAGGGTAAGGGAATGAGTAAGCTGGCACTGTTAAGCGTTTCAGATAAAACCGGACTGGTAGCCCTGGCCCGCACCCTGATCGAAACCTTCGAGTTTGAGATTGTCAGCAGCGGTGGCACTGCTAAGGCGATCGCCGCCGCTGGACTTCCCGTTACCAAAGTGGCTGACTTTACCGGCTCCCCCGAAATTCTGGGCGGACGGGTCAAGACCCTGCATCCCCGCATCCATGGGGGCATTTTGGGCCGCCCCGGTTTGCCCGCTGACCAAGCGGATATGACTGCCAACCATATTCGCGCCTTTGACTTAGTGGTGGTGAACCTCTACCCCTTTGAGCAAACCATCGCCCAGCCTGAGGTCACCCTGCCCGAGGCGATCGAGCAAATTGACATCGGCGGCCCTACCCTGATTCGCGCCGCCGCCAAAAATCATGCCTACGTCACCATCCTCTGCAACCACGCCCAGTACGGACTTTATTTAGAAGCCCTGGCGACCGGTGAGGGTACTGTGCCCCAATCCTTCCGGGCCGATTGCGCCCGCCAAGCCTTTTGGCATACCGCCACCTACGACCAGGCGATCGCCAGTTATCTAACCTCTGATCTCACCGCCGCTAGCGACGACGAACTGCCCGAACGCTGGACCCTCACTGGCACCCGCCGCCAAACTCTCCGCTATGGCGAAAACCCCCACCAGCCAGCCACCTGGTACCAAACCGGCACCATCCCCACCGGCTGGGCCGCTGCCGACCTGCTGCAGGGCAAACCCCTCAGCTACAACAACCTGGTGGATCTAGAAGCCGCCCGCCGGATCATCAGCGAATTTCCTGCCAATGCCCCCACCGCAGCAGTGCTGAAACACACTAATCCCTGCGGCATGGCCATGGCTGACGATCTTGCCACCGCCTACGAGCGGGCCTTTAATGCCGACTCGATCTCGGCCTTTGGCGGGATTGTGGCCCTGAACCAATCGATCGATGCCGCTACCGCCACGGCAATGACCCAAACCTTTTTGGAATGCATTGTCGCCCCCGGTTGCGATGAAGAGGCCGAGGCGATCTTGGGCAAGAAGGGCAACTTGCGGGTGCTGCTGCTGGCGGATTTGTTGGCAGGACCGAAGGTGGCTCCGAAGGCGATCGCGGGTGGGGTCTTAGTGCAAACCGTGGATGATGCGGTGGATGACCCATCCCAGTGGACGGTGCCCACGGAGCGCAAGCCCACGGCAGCGGAACTGGAGGAGCTGTTATTTGCCTGGCGGGTGGTGAAGCATGTGAAGTCGAACGCGATCGCGGTGACGAAGAACCGTACCACTCTGGGGGTGGGTGCTGGTCAAATGAACCGGGTCGGTGCGGTGGATATTGCCCTACGACAGGCGGGGGAAGCGGCCAGCGGCGCGATTTTAGCCAGTGATGGATTTTTCCCCTTTGATGACTCGGTACGGACGGCGGCGGCAAAAGGGATTGGGGCGATCGTGCAGCCCGGTGGCAGCAAGCGTGATCAGGATTCTATTGATGCGGCAAATGAGTTGGGCTTAGTGATGGTGATGACGGGGATGCGTCATTTCTTGCACTGATGCTTGTTCCAGATAAAGGAGCAGAAAAATGAACGCACAATATCCACTTTTCCGCCAAAACGACGGCCAAGGTCGACATGAAAAACGAGCGACTGAGGGCTGAATGGGTGTTGTCTGGACAAACGAATCAATGACGGATGTTTGGGCAAGTAATTAGGTCGTCACGCGGCGTCAGCACCAGAGCCAGGTATTTTCTTTTCAAGAAATGTCCTTAGCTGGAACACCCTCTTAAAGGGAGTCTTTGAGCGCATCCCGCAGGGCGATCGCCGCTTCATCATCTAGGCTCGACACCACCACCATCAGGGTGGAATTTTCCAGACCCTGCTCTAGGCAAACAATCACTGCTGTGGCCGTTTCGGTTCGTCCCGAGACGCTGTTGTCGATAGTTTGAATATCAAACAGGCGCTGATCCGAGAGCGCCGAGCGGGCCTGGGCCATACAGTCGCTGGGCTCAACCGTGAGCGATCGCCAGGAATAGTACACCGCCGGGGTTTCTGCCCGCGCTGGCATGGCGACAAGCCCTAACGCCAGTGCCGCTGGTGCCCATTTAACGGGTGCCCACTTAAGAGAAGCTGCCATCTGTTGTCTCACGAATCCTTACCCACTGCGATCATTTCAATCTTTAGGGTCAACCTTCAGAGATAGTAGCCCATTCAAGGACCGGCACAAGGCTTAGCCCGTGCCCTAGGGGCTGTCATTCATTAAAATTAGGAGCCTTGAAGTGTAACAGTTTTAGCCCCTAGCAATGTTATGGAAACGGGCGCGGCAATGCTTGCCCAGCCAGGTTTTTACCCGGTGTTGATGACGCGCCCTAGAGCCGGGATTAAGGAAAAGGATGATCCCAAAATTGCGGGCTATGCTGAGTAGCGTCAAATTACGGGACAAAGCGGCCAATGCAAGGGGCACTGACTTGGACCAGACTACTGATGGGCGTTGCCATGGCTGTCGCGATCGCCAGTTGCGGTGGCAACGCATCCCTTGACGCGGAGGAATCGACCCCAACAGCCTCGACCCCAACAGCCTCGACCCCTGTCGCCGCAGACTCTACGCCCGCTGCGCCCAATCCGTCTGAACCCGCCACCCCTGCTGAAACAACTCCCGCCCCCGTCGCTGCCACCCCCAACACCACGCCGCCGCCAGCCCCACTACCGGCTGAATGCAGCAACCCAGTCGATCAAGCCACCATGAACCGCTGTGCCCGGGCGGAATATGACCAGGTGGATGCGGAATTAAATCAACGCTATCAGGCGGTGAAAAACAGCTTATCGGTTGACAAGCAAGATGTCTTGGTCACAGCAGGCCGCGCCTGGATTGAGTTTCGCGATGCCAACTGTGAGTTTGTGCAAATGCAGTTCGAAGGGGGCTCCATCCAGCCCATGGTGTATTTGGGCTGCCTGACGCAACTTACCCAAGATCGCATTGATGAGCTGGCAGGGGTCTCTGCTTCCCTCAGCTATGAGGCGGCTGATCAGCAGCTCAACCAGGTTTATCAAGAGATTCAAGTGATTTTGCCTGAGCCGGAACAGGAGCAACTCACCACCGCTCAACTGGCCTGGCTAGAATACCGAGACCTTCAATGCACTGTAGACGGCAGCAGTAACGCGTGCCTGGCTTTATTAACTGAGTTTCGCACCGGGCAGCTCCGCAATCAGTTAGAGGCGCGATCGCTTTAGCCCCTTCTAGCACCTATGCCATCATGGCGCATCGAGTCTCGAACGTTTTGATGGCGCAACTTTCTAAAAAGGGTAGTCACCATGCAAAAATCAATCCCATCTTTACTGGCCAGTGGTTTGGCCCTTTCCCTAAGCACTGTTGAACCGGCCCAAGCGACAACACCGATCAACCTTTTAGCCAACTCAGAAACAGACCTCCAGCAGTCCATTTTTAAGGTTGAGAAACATGCCCTAGAGAATGGCCTGCAGGTTTGGATTCACCATGAACCGACTAGCACTATTGCTCGGGCCGATTTGATTTTGAACGTGGGGGCTCGCAACGAGACCTTGGCCATCAATGGCATCTCTCACATGCTGGAACACATGACCTTTACGGGCACTGAGCAGTGGGATGAAACCCAGGTGCAGAAAACCATTGATCAGCTCGGGGGCCGTTGGAATGCCTGGACTAGCCAGGAATTCACCGGGTATTACGCCACTGTCCCCGCTGGGGATTTAGAAACGGCGTTGGAGTGGCTTTCGGAGGTGGTCTTTCGCACGACGCTGCCTGCAGACAAACTAGAGCGGGAGCGGGAGGTAGTTTTTCAAGAAAAAGGGGGCCGCTATGACTGGGCCTGGGATCAGGCCGAGCGTTTGGGGTTGGGATACAACCTCACGGAAAAACTAGAGCATCAAATGTTCTCACGCTCCTCCTTTGACTTCTCGGTGATTGGCCGCGATCGCGCAATCAAGCAAATAGATCGAGCCGATTTGGTTGCCTATCATCGTCAGCACTATCGGCCCAATAATGCGGTTTTAGTGGTGGCGGGCAATACACCACCGGATCAAGTCTTAGCCGCCGCCCAACGGTTCTTGGGAACGCTTGAGTCCGGCGAAATCCCGCCCCGCCCCGAAACCCCTCAGCCCAAAGGACTGTCCCAGTCTACGGTGGTGGTGCGAGGAGCCAGTGTCTCTGATCAAGTCAGATTGAAGTTGGTGGCTCCTACCCTTGCCCAAGGGCATCCCGATTATTGGGCCTTGGAAGTCGTCTCTGAAGCTTTGGATCATCAGCTCCATGAGCAGCTCCGGCTCAATCACGGTTTGGTGTACTCGGTAGGGGCGTGGAACGAGACCTATACCGATTTGGGCTATTTCGCCATCTCCACCCGAGTCCATCGCAAAAACACCGACAAGGCCCTAGCGATCATTCGGGAAATCCTGCAGACGGCACAAGGCGGGCTCAAGGCAGATGCGGTTACAGAGGCAAAGAAATCCCTGGTAGGTCGTTGGTCCTTAGCCATGGACAGTGCAGAGCGACGGGCGGGCTGGATCTTGGACTGGGTCGGGGTGCTAGACCCCGATCAACCGATTCCAGATTATCCTGCGGCGATCGCGGCGGTGACGGAAGCGGATCTGCAGCGGGTGATTGAGACCTATTTGCAGCCGAGTCAGTTTCATATCGGCATGCATAAGCCGATCGTAACGGTGACGCGTGCGGCCCGTTGGGCTGGCATATTGCTGGGGTTAGGCGGTTTGGGTCTTTTGGCCTGGTATGGCTTTAGTCATCCCGCCGCCCTGTCTGCCCTGCTCAATCGTTAGGTTGAATGAGCGCCCGCATTTCAGCCTCTAGCTAGATCTTGATCGCGCTGGGTTCTGCGATCGCCGCAATGATTCGTTCACAGCCTGACTCGGGTTTTGCCCAGTCATAGTGGCAGTCTTTGGGTTCTCCCCAGCAGAGGGTCAAGTACAGCTCACTGCGGGTGGCATCTACCTCGGCCCATTCTGCTTCAACAATCAAATCTTCGACTTGAGACCGCTCTAAGGGCTCTGGGGGGACTCCAGGACGCCATAGCCGCAATCCTGGGCTAACGCTGCGCCAGAAATCAATCACATCCGATTTGGCCGCAATCAGGCATTGCTTATCAGCGGGAATTGTAGTCAGTTGAGGGTGAACTTCTGGAAACCGCATGGAGCGCCCCCCAAACCGGCAGGTATGCCAGATCAAGCCCGAAACCTGGTGGTCCCGCTGGTACTGATGGATTTGATCACGAAAATCTTGGACCGCAAAGACTTTGCTGAGTTGCTCGGTCCCTAAGGCCTTGGCCACCACCGGATTATTGAGGCGATCAGCCGAAGACAGCACCTGTCGCTCTCCCCGCCAAGCCGCCCGCAGCTCTTGATCCAGGATGTCAATGAGTTCCTCGGTGCTGTAACTCATGGGGATGGGAAAGGAGATGGCTCCAGTCTATTCCTTATCAGAACCTCAAGGGAAGTGGGATGCCGTTAAGAGATAGCGGCAGTGTTGGCCAGGCGATCTTGCAAAAGCTGGTAAATCCCGTCTGCGTTGACCCTATGAGCAACTTTTACGGGGTTTGTTAGGGCTGCAGTTGGCCTCGGGTTGACCACGGTTTGCCCGAGGGTGAGCGGACTGTTGGTTTCAACAGTCACTTCGGCATCATAGGTGGTAAATAAGTCGGGCCGTAGCAGATGGGCGATCACACAAGGGTCATGGAGGGGTGCGCCTGTGAGCCCAAGCTGTGCGCGATCGCGATCACCATAGGGGGTCAACAAATCAACTGCCACTTGGCTAATTGGGGTGCCCAGGGCCTGTAGCTGAGCCAGCCGCTCTGGAGTCGTTAGGACTTGATGGGTCACATCCAAACTCAGCATCGTAATCGGGATACCCGCTTCGAATACCACCCGCGCCCCGTGAGGGTCAACGTAGAGATTGAACTCAGCCACAGGGGTAATGTTGCCTCGGGTGACCGCGCCGCCCATGGTCACAATCTCGGCGATTGAGTCACGGATTTGGGGGCATTGAATCAGGGCCACAGCGATGTTGGTCAGGGGGCCGAGGGTGGCCAGGGTGATCGGGGCAGGGGCCTGTTGCAAAGCCTCGATCAGGTGGCTAACGCCATGCTGGGCCTGCAGGGGGAGAGCTGGTTCCGGCAGGGTGATGCCGTTTAGGCCCGTGTTACCGTGCACGGCTTCTGCCGTAACCAGAGATCGGATCAAAGGTCGAGGACAGCCTGCATAGACCGGCACATCCCGGCGGTCCAGTAATTCACAAATCTGGCGGGCATTGCGCTGGGTCAAGTCTAGGGGCACATTCCCCGCCACAGTCGTAATGGCCTGAACCTCAAGCTCTGGCGATCTCAGCGCTAACATCAGGGCGATCGCGTCATCGACCCCAGGGTCACAGTCAATAATGATGGGACGGCGGGGCATGGCACTTCCTGGTATGGCATTTCCTGGCGTTAGAGCACGCTACGCTAGCGTAAGGTCGGGGTTTGGTGGCGTCCCTCCTGGCCATTGATGATAGCCATGACTCGATCTAGGGCGCGTCATCAACACCGGGTGAAAGTCTTGCTGGGTAAGTTGACCGCGCCCGTCCCTGTAACATTGTTAGGGGCTGAAACCGTTGCACCATAAGGATTCTAATTCTAATTGATGACAGCCCCTAGCCCTAAAGCAATATTTGGGATTATTCTCTTCCTCGGGCTGACAAGCGGATGCGCGGGCAGCCGTCTAGGAGACACCCTAGAGCGATCCCTAGAAGCGGATCCCCAGTTAGAAGAATCCCCTGCTTTTGGCGTTGATAGTTCGGAGTCTGTCCCTTCGACAACCGTTGATGATGCTTCCGTAGAAAATGAGACGACTGAGAGCATTCCTGCCCCAGTTACGACAGAAGCTCTTACAGCATTCACAGCCGCCCGCGCCCAAACAAGCGTGGATTCGGCTGCACTAACGGATGCATTACCTCACCCTGGCGACCCTGACTTCATTGGCCCGCTGCAACCCCTAAAACAGGTTCTGGCCCGTAACGATCCTCAGCCAGCCCTGGATTTAGAAGGGGTACCCCAGGAGCTACAGGACTATGTGATGGATTTGGTGGCCTTAGACCTGCTGCCCTTGTCCGAGGATGAGCCCGATCAACCTGACGCCGAATCCACCAGCGAGAGCACCGCTGACTTTAGCCAAACCATCAGCCGTCGCGAATATGCACAGTGGCTTTTTTGGGCCAACAACACCTTCTACCAAGATGTCCCTAACCAGCGCATTCGCGGCGGGACGCCTAGTGATCAGCCCGCGTTTCAAGATGTGCCGCCGACCGATCCTGACTTTGCCACGATTCAAGGGCTGGCCGAGGCGGGCATCATTCCCAGCGCTCTCTCAGGAAACAGCACCGCCGTCAATTTTCGCCCTGAGGCTCCCTTAACGCGAGAGGCACTGGTGTTGTGGAAAGTGCCCCTAGACATTCACCGGGCGCTGCCCCAGACCACCCCTGAAGCCGTTGCAGAGCGGTGGGGTTTTCAGGATGTTGCCCAAGTGGAACCGTTGGCCCTGCGAGCCGTAGCCGCCGATTTTGAATTGGGAGATTTCTCCAATCTCCGTCGCGCCTTTGGCTACACGATTTTGCTGCAGCCGAACCAAGCGGTGACCCGCGCTGAAGCCGCAGCGGTCTTGTGGCGGTTTGGCACCCAAACTGAAGGGCGCACCGCCGCAGAACTCCGTAACGACGCTCTGCCTGAGTCCTGAGGGAGCCGCAGTCAAAAAACATCCCCCACCCACAGCTAACTGATGTAGGGGCGCACTAGCGAAGCCATGCCTTCAGGCTATGGCTTGCGCCCTGGCAAATGGGTATGCGATTAACCCGCAAGTCCCTAAGTGAGTTGTTTCCACTCCCAAAGCAAATCCCAAAGCAAAACCGCCCTCAAAAATCCTCAAGGGCGGTTAAAAGCGTTTTCGTCAGGCGATCCCCACCGGTGATGGGGCCAGGGCTCAAAACTTACAGGGCACCCATGCTAGCCAAACCTAAAATCACACCCGCACCGAGCACGTGACCCAAGCTAGTCGTGCCCAACATGGCACCGTGACTCATGCCCCCGAACATCTTAGAGGAAGGTAAACCCAGGCCAACATTCTGATTCTTAATGGTGTACTTGCCGATCGCGATCGCCAGAATATTACAAAGCACCATCACCACCGCCACCTTAGGGCTCCACTCTAGGGTGGTGGGGACTGCTGCGAGTAAAAAGCTGTGCATCTTCTGCCTTCTCCTTAAAAAACTTAGGGTCTCGGTGAGACCGGGATCAGCATTGCCATCGCGCCCTATCTGGGGAGTCGCAACCCTATCCCTTAGGCAAGATTGTTCATGACGGTGTAAAGCCGTATCAAAGGCTTGTTGCAAGACTTAATAAAAATCGGCACTCCCTGCGCTCCTAGACTGTTGTTTTAAGATCAAAGCTGACCTCCATTGCCTACACCCAAAAACACGATGGAACGGGGATTGTTATGGCTACCGCTACTCGGGCTCTTTATCGGTCTAGCTTGGGCCGGGTGGAATGAGTTTCGCAAAATCGAAGCCTATCGGGCCTGGTCTCAGGACTTTCAACCGGTCAAGTACGACATCTATGCCATGTTGGGCGAGCGGGATCAGCAACTGGTTTGGGGCCGTCCCACTCGCCAGGGTCCCACAGATCTGCAAACCCTAGCGCTCAACAGGGTGCAGTCCATTGAGCTATATGGAGGCGATCGCCCGATCCCTGAAGATGCAAATTTGCCACGGGGCTGTACGATCTGTTTGCGTTTGACCCTATCCCCGAAGACAGAATCGCTGGATACATCGCCTCCAGACTGGTGTGATATTCCCTTTACCGATTTAGAACTGGCTCAGCAGTGGCGGGATCACTTACTCAAGCCCGAATCAGCTGATTCCAAAACCGATAATCCTAAAACCTAATTGGGTCGGCCCCCACGCCCCAGCGGCACTGCAATGACAACAATATTGCAGCCATTCCCCAGGGTTCAAGCTATCCTTGCCCCCATGGGGGTTCCCTGCATCAGCCCGTTTTGTTTGTTGGCCGTCTATGACCGATTTTGTCTCTCCTTCTCCTGAAAATCTGGCCAGTCGCCGTCAGGATTTGCGTCGCCAAAGACGCCGTCGAAATCTTCAAAATTTCTGGCGCAGTAGCGTCATTTTAGGGCTGGCAATTGTAGGGGTTTGGGGCTTTAACCATCCCCGCTGGTTGATTCAAGCGCCAGAGCAAATTGCCGTAGAAGGGAACCAGCATCTCAGCGATCAAGCCATTCAAGCCCTGCTGCCCTTAGACTATCCGCGATCGCTACTGGCCATAGAACCCGAGGCTTTGGCTCAAGTCCTACAAGCCCAAGCCCCTATTTCTGAAGTCATCATTCGACGGCAGCTATTTCCACCTCGTCTGACGATTCAACTGCAGGAGCGAGACCCGGTTGCGGTCACCCGCTCTGGTGCCGGCTCTACTCAGTCCGATGGGTTTTTAGATATCCAGGGCCACTGGCTTCCCCAAGAGAGTTTTACTTTGTTCGAGACAGACTGGTCCCCGCCCGAGCTGATTGTGGAAGGCTACAGTGACACCTATCGCGCCCAATGGCCGGGGCTGTATGCCACCCTACAAGCGGCTCCAGTCAAGGTCTCGCGGGTAGACTGGCGCGATCCGAGCAATCTGATTCTCCATACCGACCTGGGGCAAGCCTACATGGGGGCTTACAGCGAACAACGGCTAACCAATCAGCTCCAAACCCTGGCTCAGCTAAAGCCGCTGATTACTGCAGATACGCGCTTTACGGTCGATTACGTTGACCTCAGGGATCCAGACAATCCTGTCATTCAGACCCCAGAACCCTTGCCAGACCAGGAGACCGAAGAAATCAGGTAAAGGAAAGCTTAAGACAACCTAAGAATATGGTTCACTCCCCCAAAAATCGGGTCTCATAAATTAGCTATTTTCCGAATGGGTCTTTCCCGGATGGGGGCAACTTTAAGTCCCTGGGTTTGTCCTTCAAAGCTTGAACTGACGGTATTTTTTCCTAGTTTGGCATTTCCACCGAAGTACCTTATAGTTGTCGGAAACTCTTCGGAAACTGGCCCACTCGGAATGGCACTGCTTGTGGAAACTAAGGGGTTATGTCCTACAGTCCAATGTCATATAACGGCCATTCTGATCGCATTTCTGAGGAGCTACATCCCATCCATGGCGATCCTGACGCAGTGATTGCTCCTGATGGTAAGGTGGTCGCTTATGCGAACCCGCTCACGGATTCTGGCCAAGCCGATAGCGCGTCTAATGGCCCCAGAGAGATGACGGGAGAGATGTTTCCAAGCGGTGATACTGTGCCCAGCAACATTGCCAAAATTAAAGTAATCGGTGTCGGCGGCGGCGGCTGCAATGCCGTGAACCGCATGATTGATCGAGGGGTCTCGGGTATCGAGTTTTGGACGGTGAATACCGATGCTCAAGCCCTCGGCAATGTCTCAACGGAGAATGCCCTGCCCATTGGTCAGAAGCTGACGCGGGGTTTGGGGGCAGGGGGAAATCCTGCCATTGGCCAAAAAGCTGCGGAGGAGTCCCGAGACGAAATCGCCGCCAGCCTAGAAGAAGCGGACTTGGTTTTCATTACGGCGGGTATGGGTGGCGGTACCGGTACCGGTGCTGCTCCAGTGGTTGCTGAAGTCGCTAAGGAAGCCGGAGCCCTAACCGTTGGCGTGGTCACCCGGCCCTTTACCTTTGAGGGACGCCGCCGCACCGCCCAAGCCGAGGAAGGTATTGCGGCGCTCCAGACGCGGGTTGACACGCTGATTGTGATTCCCAATGACAAACTGCTCTCGGTGATTTCAGAGCAGACCCCGGTGCAAGAGGCGTTCCGCGCTGCGGATGACGTCCTCCGCCAGGGCGTCCAGGGGATTTCCGACATTATTACGATTCCTGGCTTGGTGAACGTTGACTTTGCCGATGTGCGGGCCGTAATGGCCGATGCCGGTTCTGCCCTAATGGGTATTGGGGTGGGCTCAGGCAAGTCTCGGGCCAGGGAAGCGGCGATCGCCGCCATTTCTTCCCCCCTACTGGAAGCCTCCATTGATGGAGCCTCTGGGGCCGTCTTTAACATTACGGGTGGCGGTGATCTCACCCTCCATGAGGTGAATGCAGCGGCTGAGATTATTTACGAAGCCGTTGATCCCAATGCCAACATCATTTTTGGGGCGGTGATTGACGATCGCCTCCAAGGGGAAGTGCATATCACCGTAATTGCAACGGGCTTCAATATGGATGCGGTTCATCCGGTTAACCGCGATGCAGCCGCCCGGATCACCCCCCTGAAGCGCAATAATCTCGGTACGCCTCCAGTTGGTGGCACCCCGACTGCTGGCGGTGGGCTTGATATCCCTGAGTTCTTGCAGCGGCGGCGTCCTGGAGGGCGTTAGTCCAGGTGTCGCCTATTCATCCCCCCGTTGCACTTACCATTGCGGGGTCAGACAGCGGTGGTGGCGCGGGCATCCAAGCGGATTTGCGCACCTTTGCGTTTCATCAAGTGCATGGTGCCAGCGCTTTGACCTGCATTACCGCTCAAAATACCTGTGGTGTCACCCGTGTGGATGCCCTGCCCCCTGAAGCGGTGGTGGCACAAATTGAGGCGGTGGCGACTGACATCGGCGTTCAATCCCTAAAGACAGGGATGTTGCTGAATGCTGAAATCATCGCGGCGGTGGCGGGTGTGCTAAAGCAATTTGGCCTGAGTAATGTCGTGGTTGATCCGGTCATGGTATCTCGGGCGGGGGCTCAGCTGATTGATGACGCCGCCGTAGATACCCTGCGGAGTCAGCTTTTGCCCATGGCCGACGTGCTGACCCCCAATCGCTATGAGGCCGAAATGCTGTCGGGTCTCTCCATTGCCTCTCTAGAGGACATGACCCAGGCTGCCCGCACAATTCATGCCCTCGGCCCCCAAGGGGTGCTGGTGAAAGGGGGCGGTATGACTGGAGCACTACGAGGCGTTGATGTCTGGTTTGACGGGGCTGAAGCCAAGGTGGTCAAAACAGAAACGGTCGATACCCCGGATACCCATGGCACGGGCTGCACCTTAGCAGCGGCGATCGCTGCCAACTTGGCTTTAGGTCACGCTTCTTTTGAGGCAATTCAACAGGCCAAAACCTATGTCACCCAAGCGCTGAAGCATTCTCTGCGGATTGGCAAAGGTCAGGGACCCGTCGGGCATTTTTACCCGTTATTGGGCGGTTGAGGCCAGGTGGATTCCCAGTCAGGGCATTGGGGCTCTTCCGCGCCATAGGGATGCATGGCGCAAATCAGCAAATTGCCCCCGTAGGTTTGGCCATGGTAATGGCGACAGCCCACGCAGGCTGGGTGATCATTCAACCAGGGCTCGACGGTGCGGTTGACCGGCTCAGCGATCGCCCCAACCCACCGCTCCAATTCATCTACCCAGGGCGTTACGACCGGTGTCAACTGCTCGGCAACCGCATCAGCGAGGCGATCGGCTTCGGCCCCTAGGGTTGCTTCCAGGGGTTTCAGGGTTTCTTCGACGGTGTCGGCAAAGGTATCTAAGGCCGGAGTCACCTGCTCGGCCAATTCTTCGGTCACGGCATCGGCAACCGTTAGCGCACTTTCAGCGGTGTAAGTGAGCCAAGATTCTGTGATCCGGGCCGTCACCCCTAGAAAGGCATTGATATTTTCGGCCCAGTCCTCCGAGCTACTCATGGTTAACCTTTCAGATTGTTGAGCTGCTGACGTAAGGTTTCAACCTGTTGGCGCAGGGCTTCGGCCTCTTTTTCTTCTGCAGTGGGCTCATCCTCAAGGATCTCGATTTTGCGGGGTTCTGAGGTGGCAGGGTCAGTCGCAGCGGCCGGGGCGGTTTGGGCTTGCTGCATCATATTGTTGAGTAGCTTTTGGGCCTCTTCTGCGGTCAACTCCCCGCGCTCCACCAGTTCATTCACAATCTTCTGGGCCTGCTCTCTTGCATCTTTGAGGGTGTCGCCGGTTTTCTCACCTGCATAGGAGGCCAGCCCAACCCCCAGGTAAAACGCCTTCTGAACCAGATTGCCAAAGCCTGCCATGGGTTTTCTTCAAGGTTGAACGGTAATGCTCCCAGGATAGAAGCAATATCTATAGGGTGACCACTCCCAGCAGGGAGGATTTCCGATCACTCAGAGGGATGAAAATCTAAGGGGGATCGCAATATTGCGAATGGGACGTATGGCGGTCGTTTTGAAAAGAGCCTTCAGAACGCTTCCCAGTAGCAATGTTGAGCTGACCCAAAATTAAAGTGACCCGGAGACCACGCCTGTGACAAGCATCCCGTAATGCTGCTACCTTCCGGTCCTGACATGGTTTGGGCGTTGTTACCGCATGGGTCCGAGTCAATTTCAGGATAACACCAATTTTCCTAAGATTTGGGGCAAATCCTGGAACCGAAAACGTTAGGGCGTGTGGACAACCAACAGCGAAACCCTGATTGGGTAAGCGTGACCACAGCCTCTAGTTCACGTTTGTGATTGCTTTGAATTAGGCGAGCGTATCGGCCTTTTCCGCGAGCCAGGCTAGGGCCTCTGCCGGAGTGGCAACCTGGCCTTCTGCATGGGCTAATTCCACCGCTGCTAACAACAGGCCAATGCGAGGACCGGGACGTAGCTTCAGATGGGCCATAACATCCCGCCCGCTGACCAAGGCTTGGGGGTGAGCGACTGGATCTTCAGGGGTGAGAAAGCGATCGCACAGCGCCAATAAAGGCACCTGAGGATAGTCCAAGGCACAGGCCAGTAAAACGAGCCCCACAAAGCTAGAACCGGTGATTTTGAACAGTTGGTATTGCTGACGGCGGGAGAGGGTGCCGTGGGCTTGCAGATATTGCCATCCTCGCAGGATGGCCAACACGGCCTGCTGCTCGGCTCGACTGTACTTGAGGCGGGTCAATTCGGCCTCAGCCGCGTCAACCGTTTGGGGTAAGACTTGGCTGAGTTTGGCGGCTTTGAACCAACTGCGGTGGCACCCGGGTGGGGTTTGTTCTTTGAGCCAGTCAAGTGATTGTCGGGCCAGGGTTGGGCATAGGGTGGCCAAGGCCTGGGGGGCCTGATCAATCGATCGCAGCGTTTGAAGCTGCTCGGCCTGAAGTTGAGGAAGCCAATCCTGTAGAAGGCCATCCTGACAGGCCAACTGCAGCAGTGGGGTTCCTGCTGACAAGCTGAGTAAACAGTCGAGCTCACCCCTGACCCGCTCCGCAGCCATGCGACCCAGCAAAGATGAGAGTTGGTGGATGGTTTGGCGAGTTTGATAATCGAGGGCAAATCCCAGTTGAGCGGCCTGACGGTAGGCCCGCAGTAACCGCAGCGGATCATCGGCCAGATTATCGGGGGAGACCATGCGCAACACCCGTTGCTGTAGGTCGGCATAGCCCCTCAAAGGATCAAAGATTTGCTCAGTATGGGGATGGTAGGCGATCGCGTTAACGGTGAAGTCGCGCCGATGCAGGTCTTCAGTGAGGGTGTCCCCCACTTGCTGGGCAAAGTCAACCGTGGCTTGGTCAAACACCACCCGCGCAATTTGATTGGTGGCATCTAAGACCACGAACCCAGCCCGATAATGGCGGGCAATGGTACGGGCCGTCTCGACAGCATTCTCAGGTAAGACAAAATCGAGATCGAGATAGTCAGCCGTGCGCTCTAGGAGGGCATCTCGGACGCTACCCCCAACCAGGTGAGCTGAGGCGGGCAGGAGGGAGAGGTCAAAGGGCCAATTCTGGGGTGACAGAGCAGCGGTCACAGAGGGGGCGGTAAGAAATGAATCGGTCGAAACAGCGCGCAATGAATTTTTGAGGGGATAAACAACAGAGCTGACAACAACAGAGCGTTGCCGTGGCACAGCCTTTCATTTTGCAACATCATCTCCCCCTGCGACACCCTTGCTCAATTAAGTTGCGCTAGATTAGCAAAAAACCCCTTTGTTGGTTAGGGCTTCTGTCCCCAATGGATGATGCTTTCGGGGACAATCAGAATCTCTACTGTAAAACGGAGTCCCCAGCCGCATTACAGGGCGTGGCCACGGCCACCCGTAATTGATGACACGCCATAGGAGGAGCCGCCATGTGTATTTGCATCAATTGCCACTATGTCGATCGCTGTACCACCTACCATGCGGTTGAGGAGCAGCATCAGCAACCCCATCTGGCCACAGAGCCGAATTTTGAGGCCACAGAGCCCACGATCAATGTCAATATCCGCCAGGATGGCGAGGTGATTGAGATGGAGTGGGATGTGGTGGGCTGTGAGAGCTTTTTAGAAGAGGCGGGCAAGTGGTCGAAGTTGCGGCCAGGGGAGCTGGTGCCGACTTAGTTTAGATTTGGGTAAACGTTTCGGGCTGACTCCCGAAACGGTCGCAGGCACTGGCCGCTAACAATGGAAGAAACTCAATTGTCCTGTTGCTGGCGACAGATGCCATTTCTGATGTATCGCGTGGCGTCGAGGTGACAAGACCCACGGTCTGGGTTACTGCAGTCGTCATGGTTTATAGAGAGGGCCTCGGGGGGCAAAAGGCGTAGCCGTTATCGTAGTTGAATTCCCCATGGCGACTCATGCCGACGCGCTTTGATGACATTTTGTCTGAATCCCAACTGTGCTCATCCAGAGAACCCTGATGGGGCTCAGCGCTGTCAAAGCTGTGGGGCCAAGTTGGTGCTGGGCGATCGCTTCCGCCCTATCAAACTCCTGGGTCAAGGGGGCTTTGGGCGCACTGCCCTGGTCTGGGACGAAGCGGGTTCTCCCCCTCAGCACTGTGTGATTAAACAAAGCCTGCGGGCACAGGTGGATCGGCAGCGCTTTTTTAAAGAGGCGGAGCGCCTGAACCAGCTCGGCCACCATCCTCAGATTCCGGACCTGATTGCCATTTTGGAATCTAGTCAGGGGCTCTGTTTGGTGCAATCCTATGTGGCGGGTCAAACCCTAGCGCAGGTGCCGCAGACCGGGCCTTGGCGGGAAGCACAGGTGCGATCGCTGCTGAGTTCCTTGTTGCCCGTGCTGGACTTTATCCACCGCCACCGGGTGATTCACCGGGATATTAAACCGACCAATATCATTCTCTCACCCTCCGCAGGGGCGCAAGGCGCTGCGCCCGTTGTTGCGGTGGGTGGGGGATCCGAAGCTTTATGGCCGATGCTGGTGGATTTTGGGGCAGCCAAGGCTGTCGACCCAGCAGCCCTAGAGCAGACCGGAACGGTGATTGGCAGTGCGGGTTACGCGGCCCCAGAGCAGGTGTTGGGCAAGGCGGTCTTTGCCAGTGATTTGTATGGTTTGGGGTTGACCTGCCTGCATTTGCTCACCCAACAGCACCCCTTTGATCTGTATTCAGCCCTGGACGATCGCTGGGTTTGGCAGCCCTATGCAACCTATCCCGTCAGCTTGCCCTTTACCCAAATCTTGGCGCGGCTGACGGCGCGATCGCTGCGCAGTCGCTATCCAACCGCAGCCTCTGCCCTAGCGGATCTCAACCCCGCTGGCCAAGTACAGGCCCTGTCCCTAAAGCCTGAAATCCCCCCTCAAACCGCCTGGACATGCCGCCTCACCCTCCCGACTCCTAAGCGGGGGGTGCAGACGGTTGCCATGAGCCCCAATGGTCGGGAGATCGCCACGGGCCATGGCGACGGCACCGTGCAACTGCGGGATGGCCAAACGGGACAAGTCATCCACACCTTTGGCAAGGGTTTGGGTCCCTTAGGAAAAGGGCATCGAGATGCCGTAACCGGCCTTGCCTTTCATCCAGGGGGGCATCAACTGTTCAGCGTGAGTCAAGACGGCAGCTTGAAACAATGGGACTTGAACCCCTATGGAATGCTGCAAACCCTAGAGGTGGGCTGGCCGATGACGGCATTAGTGGCCACAACCACCCATCTGGTCGGTGCCACAGCCGATGGTCACATTCACTTGTGGGCCTTTCCCGATCTAAAACGCCAAGGAGATTGGGTGCGCCATCAAGGGTCAGTGACGGCCCTCGCGGTGAGCCCCAATGGGCGGCGGTTGGCCAGTACAGGGGATGACGGCACCCTGCGGCTGTGGGAACTGCCTTCGGGCCAACTACTCCACACCTGGGCTCAGGGCGATAGCCTCTTGACCGTGGCCTTTGATCCTCAGGCCCCCTACGTGATGACGGGGGCTACCGATGGGACCGTGACGGTTTGGTCCCTGGAGAATCTTACGCGCTCCTACCCCCTTAACCGCCATCAAGATGCGGTCACCACAATGGCCTGCTGGCCAGCAGGTGGCCTGCTGGCCACGGGGAGCGCCGATGGGGAGGTGCATCTCTGGCAGTTACAGACAAAACGGCGGGTCGCAGTCCTTAACCATGGCTGGGCCGTGAGCACATTAGCGTTTGACGCCCAGCAGCCGACATTGGTGACCGGCAGCCGTGATCAGACCTTGCGAATCTGGCAGGCTGAAGGCCAAAGCGACATAACAAACCATGCTCTAAGCGTCCATTAACTTGATAGGGGCCACACCTTCTGCATCGGGCGCAGAGCCCTACGCCTGATCGATGTGTTGTCCTAAATTTATAGAATCCGTATCAATCGCTAATCCATGCACTTCCTCACCATTGGCAAGTACATCCTCAATCTGGCCAACATCACCTACGTGGTGCAAGAGGGTGACAAAGTGATTATCTTTTTTACGAAAAGCACCGATGTGGCCGTAAAGCGGGCGGGCGATCGCCTAGACTTATCTGGCAAAGAAGCCGAGACCCTAATCCAAGCCTTAACCCATCGGGGTCCCTGAACCCATACGGACATTACAAAGGGTGTCACGATCCCAAACCGATTCTTTCTTTACGTTTAGTCTTTGAGCTTTAAGTTTTAGGCTTGGGCCTCTTGCTTGTCCCTCAGCAGCACGGTAGCCTAAGAGACAAGTCCAAATCTTAAAAAAGTATTAAATCAATTTAGTGATTCCCTTTTTACCCAACCCATACAGAGGAGCAAGCGATATGGACGCTTCACTCTTACGGTTACTCTGGTCTGCGATCGAAGAAACCCCGACCCACCTGCTGACGGGGATGGATGCATCTGGCCTTTGTCAATACCTGCTCAGTAAGGTTGAAACGCGGATCTGTTTAGATGATGGGCAACATCAGGCTATGCAAGCCTACATCGCTTCCCATACTCACCTAATTTGGGAAAGCCGCGAATCACCCAATATGTGCGTCGCTTAGGCAGCTACACCAGAATGGTGATGCCTAGGGGCTGTGTTAACCTCTGACACCGCTGGTTAAATAGAGTCGATAGGTAAAGGGCTTGCTGGGTGGTGCCTGCGGAAGCCGGGTTGTAGTCTGAGCATCGACGGAAATATTGGCGGCTACAGGATATTGCTCCACTGTAGTCGGCCCAGGCTTCAGCAAGGATTGACTGCTGTCGCAAGAGGGTTTGGCGGTTCTGCTTAAAGGTTTTGAGGTCAATCCCTAGGGCGTCAAAATGAGCTTGATATTGCTCATAAAACCGGTCTGGATTGGCGCGAAAGGTTCCTGGTGGGGCTTGGGCGATCACCACATCAAAGCCATCCCGCTGTGTGAATCTCTCGTGGCAGTGAAACCCCCAATGAAAGGGCATTAGAGCCATGATGTCTGCTTGGGTGAGCAGCCGCCGCCGCAAGCGCCCCTGCCGCTTCGGAAAAATAATCCGAATACCCAAAGCTTGGCTAAATTGATTCAGCAGCAGTTGATTTAGCTTGGCTTGGGCGGCGTGATCCAAGGCTTCGAGGCGATCGCGCAAAAACTCCCCCTGGAGGGCTGGGGGCAAGGCACCGGTTTCCGCTAGGGCCTGACTCTGGGCGCGATAGTCTTCGGTGCGCAAATGCTTTTCTGTGAGGATGGCGCGGTAGCTCTCTGCCACCAAAGGCTGCAGCAAATTGCCCTGGAGGGCGGTTTCGGGCGCAGCGTTTTTCTTGGGCGGCACCTGATCGAACCCCTCCTCATCCACCTGAATAAAGCCAATTAGGCTGTTGCCCACCTGCAGGTTGACGTTTAAGGGTGGTAAGGGGGCCGCTTTCGGTACGGTAGCCAGCAGGGCCAGAGCTAACTGGGTGCGGGTAGTATCGATCGCAGCCGGATCAATATCCACCCCATACAGGCTATGGGTGACGATGTGATGGGCGATCTCCCAATCGAGATTCGGTGTTGGGGGATGCGGTTGCGCCTGCAATGGGAAGAGGTCGCAGCCCTGATCCAGGCAACGTTGATAGAGACGCTGCAGACAGTGGAGCGTCATTAACAGAAATCGGCCCGAGCCGCAGGCCGGGTCTAGCACCGTGATCTCAGGCAAAATTTGCCCCAATGACTCACCCAGTTCATCGGTCAGGGCCGCTTCTAGGGCGTCCATTGAAGCAAAGGCTTGCCCAGTGCGCCGCTGAAGTTCAGCCAGAATGTAGGCGTGAATGGAGCGATCGCCCAGTTCAGCCAGTTGTTCGGGCGTAGACCCTTGAGGTTTACCCGTTTGCCCGTTGATCAGCGCTTCAAAAGCGACGGCCAAGCGCCCTGGGTTCAGGATGTGGGGAACCTCTTCCTCTGGTGTTTGCCAAGCCCAATCCTGTTCCGCCAACCAGGCCAGGATTATTTCAAAGGGCTCATCGGGCAGATCAAGTTGCGGATAGTCTGCTTCGAGGGGATGGGGCGCAAACAAGACTGAACCCAGATAGGGCAGAGAGCCGAATTGGCTGTGAATGGCCAGGGGGCGTTCCCTCTCAGGCAGTCCTAGGCCCTGGTAAAGGAGGGGTTTTAAAGTTTGGCGGTAGAAGCGATCGCGGCTCTGCCCCAACAAATTCTGCACATACCAATCGTCCCCCTTACCCAACCAGCCGGAGCGCTGCAGCCCATGCAAGAGCAATAGCCGATTTAGCAAAACCTGAGCATAGGTGCGGCGATGGGGAGCCGGTTCTATCCCTTGAATGGCAGTCACCAGAACCTCGCGGTGCTGCTGCAAGGTTAGGGCTAGATCATCGGATAAACGTGACACGACTCATATGGAAGAGAACAAGCACATGGGTGAGTCAGGTTGCTCAATCCCTAGGGCGCGTCATCAACACCGGATGTAAGCCTCGCTGGGTAAGCACTACCGCGCCCGTTTCTATAATATTGCTAGGGGCTGAAACTGTTGCACCACAAGGACCCTAGTTTTAATTAAGGACAGCCCCTAAGTAAGGGCCACAAAAACACAAAACAGGCCGCTAAGAAAAACAGACTACCACCCAAGCCCAGCCAGTCGCCATTGCGCCAGGTTGAGCCCGTAAAACAAAGGGCTGAAGCGATAAACAGCAACCATCCCAAAATGGGCAAGATTGGGCGGGCGGGGGGACGTTCTGAAGACATGCTTGAGCCCCTAGCGCGGCTGCTTGTGGGCCGCTTGGGCATAGTTCCGAAACCGATTTAAGTCAGCCTTGAGGGTGGATTCCACAATCCGGCCTAGGAAGAGATTGTCCATCAGTTGGCCGATGAAGCTGGGAATGGAATAAGCGACGGTGAGCTTGACGGAGCAGTGATCCTTCTGGTCGTAAAAGCGAATCGCCCCTCGGTTGGGCAACCCATCCACCGACTCCCATTGAATGATCTGGTGGTCGACAATGTTGGTGATGCGAGACAGCCAGCTAAATTCAAAACCGCCAGAGGCCAGCTTCCAGCGGGACAGTTCTGGCTCCTCGGGTAAGACCGTAACCGCATCGATCCACTTCATCCAGTTTGGCATCTGTTCTAAATCGGACCACAGCTCCCAGGCTAGGGTGACGGGTACGTTTACTTCGACCAAGACACTGTGCTCTAGCCAATCGCTCATGGTTATGCCGGTTGTAGGGTTCGCTCAAGGATTGCCTTTGCAGCTTGACGGCCCGAGAGGGTCGCCCCTTCCATACTATCGATGTAGTCCTGCTGGGTGTAGCTCCCGGCCAGGAAGAAGTTCGGAATTGGCGTGGCCTGACTGGGGCGATAGGGGTCCATGCCCGGTGCCTCTCGGTAGAGGGATTTCGCTAGCTTCACCACGTTCGACCAGGTCATGGTCAGTTCCCGAGAACTGGGGAAAAGGTCGTGAATTTGCTTGAGGGCATGCTGGGCGATCGCCTCGCTAGACAGGGGCACAAATTCATCACCGGGGGTAAGTACTACCTGCATCAATGAGCCTTCGCCTTCCCGGTAGTAGTCTTTGGGGCTGACCAGGGCCAAGTCGGCAAAGCAAGAGAAGTCAGCATCGGCGCTGTAGAGCAGGTTATCAATACCGGCTGCTTCCTCAACCTGATGGCGCTTGGCCTTGTCTTGCAGTTCGGTGACCCAACCGTCGAAGCGCAGCTGCACGGTCACCACCGGCACCGCGTCTAATTTATAGATGTTGTCGAACTGGGGCCACTGCCGCCATTCTGCCGGGAGCAGTCGCTGAATGCCAGGAACATCACAGGCCGCCAGGTAGGCATCGGCGGTGACGATTTCTTCGGTTTCCCCCTGGGCGATCGCCAGTCCCGTCACCCGTGTCTCGTCTCCTTCCCCCTCAAACAGAATGCGACGGGTTTGACGGCGGGTATGGATCTTGGCTCCCCGTGCTTGGATGTAGTCCAAGATTGGCTTATGCAGATATTCGTGGGGAGAGCCCGCCAGCATATTCAACCGAGAGGCTTCGGTCTTGGTGGCGAACATGATGAAGATGGTGAGCACACACCGAGCCGAGATATGTTCGGTGTCGATGAAGCCGAGGGCCAGGGCAATGGGGTCCCACATGCGTTTGAGGCTATTTTGAGAGCCGCCGTGGCTACGGAACCAATCGGCAAAGCTAATGCGGTCCAGTGAGCGAATCCATTTCATCGCCGCGTCGTAGTTGACTAAGCCAGGGACGACGGGACTGGTGCCGAGGGCGATCGCGTTTTGCAACTTATCAATCACGCCCAGTTGCCCAGTGGTGAAGAAGGCCTTGAGGCCGTTTAGCGGTGCCCCGAGCAAGAAGCGAAAGTCGAGGGTGCCAACATCACCCCCACGATTAATAAAGGTATGGACGTGGTCTTTGGGCAGCAAACTGTCGTAGGCTCCGATTCGCTTCATCAGCGCGAACAGGTTGGTGTAGTTATTGAAAAACACATGGAGGCCCATCTCAATATGGTTGCCATCCTTGTCGACCCAACTGCCCACTTTGCCACCAACAAAGGGGCGGGATTCAAAGATTTCAACCTCATGGCCAGCATCGACTAGGTCCACGGCAGTAGACAACCCGGCCAAACCCGCCCCGACAATCGCAACTCGCATTCGTTCGCTCAAAGAAACTTTACGTATTTTAGCGGGTTGCGGACTGAGAAGCTGAAGCGTTACTAATGCCTCACACCCTTCAGTAAGTCATCAATCCAGACCTGATCCGCCTGAACAAATGGCGGTAGCGGCGGTGGCTGACCATAGTCAATTCGCAGGTCATAGCTGGCCCGGTCATAGACCCCTGAGAAAATCTGGGCTAGATCAACCTCAATGAATTCATCACTTCCCTTTAGAGGTAAAGGAAAAACCGGTAACGGTTCCTGCACTTTGAATCCGTAGAGGTCCGCTTGAGGACGCCGGGAACTGCGACTGACCAGCACGTGATAGTGGCCCAACGAGTCAGCACCTGCCATGGGTAAGGGGTCATCCCCCCGTAATAAATCCAACTCAATTAGATGAGATGTACTGGTCAAGATTGCCTGCCGCTTAGTGCCATAGGCAGTGCGCCCTGATCCCTGACGTTTATTTTTGGGGGATAAAACTTCAATGACGGTGATAACCGCATCGGTTCCTGCTTCCCGGACTTCCAGATATCGCTCCTTAATCTCCACTGGCATCGGTAGAGTGACTTGTTGCGGTCGGGATTTCGCGGCGACGGCGGTCTCAATCGCCGGGGCATCGCCACGATCAGCGGAACTCCCTTGGGAACGAGACAGAACGACGCCATCTGGAATACCCACCAGCAATTCCCCTGCATCTTTATAAATGCGGGTCTCGACTTCAATGTAGTAGCGGGGACGCAGTTTGGGAGATAAGGCATCGGCGATCGCCACAATCAACCGACTGTGAAACGCAGACCAAAAGGTCGGCTGCTCCAAATAGGGATCCATACCCGGGAATGGCGAAGGCATTGGGTAAGCGATGTCTCGTGACAATCCTAATCCCATACTAGACGCCATGATCCAGCTCATCACTGTAATTGGGGCGGATGCCACTCTGCCAAAACCCAATAACTGCGCACCGCTCCTAAAAAGCTCAATTAAATCGGTCCCTATAGGAACTGATTGTCGCCAGCAAATAGGAAAAATGCTCTCAAAGGACTGTCGTCTGGCCTCGCCCCTGGCGTCTTACCGTGCGCATTCACGACCCAAACCGAATTCACTTTTCGGGGGGGGTGGGGGAGTTAGGCCCCCATATCAGGGGGTTTGGGGGCTAGCCCCCAGTTCCGACTTCCGGTTGCAATATCCTCCCCTATTCACACCGATCTGATAAATCATGGCGACTGTCGTAACCGAGACCGTGGGTATCGTTACCTCGACCCCACGCTACACCGTCTCTTCAAAAACTCAATCACAGTCCTTGCAGGTATCGGTTACGTTTAGCCGCAACCTTCATGGCCTGAGCTTTGTGAACCAAATTTCCCGCCACTTTTAGAGAGATGCTCTAGCGCCCAGTATCAAATCTCACAATTCACCCCTACCTGTAGCGCAACTTAAAGTTTCCTTGCGGTTCAATCCCCTACATATGGCTTATCATGGTTGCCCATTAGGAGTGTAAGCACCACGTCGTCCACCTCAAAGTAAGGCCGCCCCATGGTTCAAGAGTTGCCCCGTACCCGATCCCACGGATCTTTTCCTGAAACTGCACCCACCGCTTACCCGGTGTTTTATCGCACCTATAGCCGCAAGGGGGAAACCCCAGACGGAGGGCGTGAAACCTGGGAGCAGGTGTGCGATCGCAACTTGACCGGTCTGGTCGAACTGGGTGGCCTCACCGCTGAAGAGCACGAGCTGCTGGCCCGGATGCAGCGGGAGATCAAGGCCCTGCCCTCGGGGCGCTGGCTCTGGGTGGGTGGCACCGATTGGAGTAAAAAGCCCGAAAACTTTTCGGGGGCCTACAACTGCACCAGCACCAATGTGGTGGATTGGCGCGCCTTTGGCCTAATGATGGACCTAGCGATGATGGGCTGCGGCACCGGTGCGGTGCTGGAACCCCAGTACATCCAGCAGTTGCCCATGCCCCGCAATACCTTGGCGGTGACCCGTAAGGGCGAGGTGGGGGCAACCCCGGTGGGCGATCGCCAAGAAACCACCCGCGTTGAGATTGACGAAAACCAAGTCACCATCCGCGTCGGCGACAGTCGCGGTGGCTGGGTGAAGTCTTACCAGACCATTTTGGAACTCTCCAGCGACCCCCAATTCACGGGGGAAGTGCAGGTGACAGTGGACCTGAGCGATGTACGTCCCGCAGGCGAGAAGCTGAAAGGGTTTGGCGGTGTGGCTAACCCGGTGAAGCTACCCACCCTCTATGAGCGCTGCGCCCGCATTTTGAACAAGGCGATCGGACGGCAGCTCAACTCGGTGGAGTGTTGCTTGTTGATTGATGAGGCGGCGGCCTGTGTGGTGGCGGGCAATATTCGAAGATCAGCGGGAATGCGTCAATTTGCCAGTGACGACACCCTAGCGGCCTCCGCTAAGGACAACCTCTGGCAGCAAGACGAAAACGGCAACTGGCGCATCGATCCCGAGCGGGATTCCCTGCGCATGGCCAACCACACCCGCGTCTTTCACCACAAGCCCACCCTAGAAGAATGCACCGACGCGGTGCGCAAGCAGTTCTACTCTGGCGAAGGGGCAATCCAATGGGCGGGTGAAGCCGAGCGTCGAGCTGGGGGCAAGGGCCGTTACGGACTCAACCCCTGTGGTGAAATCATCGGTCAAGATTTCCACTGCAACCTGGCGGAAATTCACCTCAACCAAATCGACCCCCACAACGAGCAAGAGCAGAAGGATGCCTTTACTGCTGGGGCGATCGCGGTAGCCAGCCTGCTCAACCACAAGTTTGAAGAAGCCCGCTATCGTAACTCTCGCGAGGAGGATCCCATCGTCGGCGTCTCCTTCACCGGTCTATTTGACTTCTTTGTGAACGCCTTTGGGGTGGACTGGTTGAAATGGTGGGAGGCGGGACGCCCCGACACCATGCAGGGACTGGAGTACAAGTCCCAAGAAAAGGTCTATCTGAGCCGCTGGAACACCATCGTCCATGAGGCGGTGTGGGACTACTGCGATCGCCACGGCCTGGTCAAGCCCAACCGTTGCACCACGGTACAACCGGCGGGCACCAAGTCACTGCTGACTGGCGCTAGCCCCGGTTGGCATCCCCCCAAGGCCCAGCGCTATATCCGCCGCATCACCTTCCGCAAGAATGATCCGGTGGCGATGGCCTGCCTGGACTATGGTTATTCGATCTTGCCGTCTCAGTCCGATAAGGATGAAAACGGCAATCTGCTGAATGATCCCTTTGATCCGCGCTGTACAGAGTGGCTGGTGGAAATGCCAGTGGAAGTGCCTTGGGCGAACCTACCGGGTGCGGATGAAATCCATATTGAGAAGTTCTCGGCGTTGGCGCAGTTTGACTTCTATATGCAGGTGCAAAGCCATTACACGGCGCACAATACGTCGGCGACGATTGAGTTGCGGGAGCATGAGATCGAGCCGTTGAGTCAGCGGATTTATGAGGCGATCGATCAGGATCAAGGCTATATGTCGGCGGCGCTCTTAGCCCGGTTTGATGATCTCCAGACGTTCCCCCGGTTACCGTTTGAGCCGATTGATAAGGCGACTTATGAGGCGATGGTGGCTGAGGTGAAGGGGCGGCGGACCCATGATGATTTTCATGGGGCGTTAACGCGGCATGATTTGGGGGATTTGATTGAGGCGGGTCCGGCTGGATGTGATTCGGACAAGTGTTTATTGCCCGAGAAGAAGCCTAAGTAGAGCTTAGTTTTTCCTCTCAAACTAAGCTTAAAGCCCTGCTCTCCTTTGGGCGGGGCTTTAGCTGTAATTCAAGAAATAAAAGACGTGTTCAGAAAACAATCTGTTATCAAGAACGCAAAAAGCTATTTCTAAAATGAACTTATCTGAATTTGCTTTCAGAATAATACTTATATTTGTTCCAGGACTTATCGCCTTCCGGATATTTGAGAAGCTTACTTTTCATAGAGAATACAAAACACCGGACATTCTCCTTGGATCTTTGACATTTGGTTTTCTATGCTACCTCGTATATTATCTCGTTTTTGTTGGCCTTCCCAATATCCTGGGTGCAAATCCTCCTAGAGTTTTCCATTTTTCTGGAAACCTGTCAGATTCTAGCCAAGCTTTAAATTTTGGCGAAATATCAATAGTTACTATACTAATTGCTCCGCCCGTAGGCTTATTAATCACTGCTTTGATTAATAAGCGTATTCTTTACAAACTTGCCAGCACAATCAAGATTTCAAGCATTGTAGATAATTTCAATGTTTGGGTTAAGGCATTAGACTCGCCTATAAGTGAGTGGGTTTCAGTAAGAGATCAAGTAAATGGTTTAAGGTATGAGGGAGTAATCGATTTGTATTCTGATGGAACAGGAAATAGCGAGCTCTTTTTGAAAGAAGTAGAGGTGTACAGTATTCATGAAGACGAATACAAGTATTCTTTACCCAGGGCTTACTTCAATCTTGGAAATGAAAATTTCATAGTTGAATTTAGAACTTGGATGAATGTTCCAAGTCAAGATAAGTCTAAGCCTAAGATAAGCGGCAATAGTGAGCTCAAGTAGTTGGAGAGAAAAATGTCTAAAAAAAGTGTCAACAGTAAACTTGAGAATATTGGCAGTTATAAGTCTGTTGGAGGTGGAGGTGGGCGTCCTATTAGCCAACGGACACAAAAACCGCAAAAGCCACCTAAAAAAACTGACTCTTCTCAGCAGACTAAGAGGAACTAGCTCATAAGTCATCTCAAGTTAGTTGCCATGGATTCAGTTCTAATAACGATATCAATTAGCTAATGGGTTCTATGACTTATTCAGCTCCAATGAACTAATATGTGATTTAGAGACTATATTTTCTGGTCTTATTTATTTGTGCAAAAAGATCTATTTTGTTGTGATTCAAAAGGGATAAACTTTATGTCCACAGAAGAGAATAAACTTAGTTCATCTGGTGTTGAATGGAGAACAGATAGCGTTGGCTTAGTGGTGCAGAAAAGTCCTGCAACCCCTTTGAATAGGTGAGTCTCATTTG